>Ga0187863_10000016_pt1 | contig 149059 bp, 119 predicted proteins | sample June2016WEW_11_1_FD_132975 | JGI IMG/M metagenome (GOLD analysis project Ga0187863, IMG submission 132975) | Peatland microbial communities from SPRUCE experiment site at the Marcell Experimental Forest, Minnesota, USA - June2016WEW_11_10 | ecosystem: Environmental > Terrestrial > Soil >...
ACACTCCTCGGTCTCGGAACCAGCCGCAGATCAACTGAGTACGAGCAGATTCGGGGAGCGAGGGATCTCAACCCCAACCTATTGGGGATTGCTGAAGCAACCAGATAATTAGAAGCTAGCTAGCAATGATGTGTCGAGCTTTTATAGACGGCAGTGCTGATCGAAACCGAGAACGTGTTATTGTCGCTGGCGGGCAGGAGTCGTCTACCAACAAACATTCCTCAATGAGAACGACACCATCGGGATCGTCGATCCAACCTACAACGCACCCTGCATCACAGCCGCAACCGTGACTTCGGTGAACCCCTTCCCATTTGTTGCGGCGCCCGGACTCTCACTGTTGCAGACTGCCCAGGCAACGCGGGCACCTACCAGCAAAACAACGCTTCCAACCCCAACGCGCCGAACATTCCTTTTACCCTTATTACAATCCGATCCTGGCTCCTTACGGCTTGACCCGCGGCGGAAGCCCTTACACCTTCAACGGTCACACCGACGTCAAGGAAGTCGCTTTGCAGGTGCGCGACAACATCACAAAAGGAGACTGGTCTTTGAACCTTGGCTTGCGCGGCGATTTCTGTGTAACTGGTTAGGTCGAGGTGTACAAGAACTTGCCTTCGGCAGCGGGTCGGTTTACGCTTTTAGGCCCGGTAAGCTCCTCGTGTTTATAGAGCCGCCGAGTATCCTATGACACTGCGCGTTGCGATTGTGGGCTGTGGCAAGTCTGCTGAGAATCATGTTTCGGAGATCAGGAAGCTACCTTGCGCCCAGCTCGTTGGAGTGTGCGATAGCGAACCGCTCATGGCGGAGCAGTTCTCCATCCGCCATGGTATCAGCGTCTGGTATTCGGACCTCGGACGACTATTGCTCGAGCAGCATCCCGATGTCGTCCACATTGCTACTCCGCCTCAGTCTCATCTTGACGTGGCTCTACAAGTTATTGAGGCAGGGTGCCATTTGTTCGTGGAGAAACCTCTAGCCGAAAATGCGCGACAAGCCTCGCGGTTGGTCCGTGCCGCTCGGGCCCATGGTTGCAAACTCACTATAGGCTGGACCCACTATTTCGATCCTGCCATTCAGGCTGCGCGCAGTCGCATTGCCCAAGGGGTTATCGGAAGTGTTGTCCACCTTGAAGCCTTCACCGCTTATGATCTCGGCAGTGACTTCGGCACCGCCGTTCTCCAAGACCGGACGCACTGGGTGCATCGTTTACCGGGGAAATTGTTTCAGAACAATCTCGATCACACCCTCGCTGTGCTCGCGGAATACGTCGAACCGGAGAACTGCGCGCTCGAAGTTCGAGCTTGGCGGGCCACGGATTCCGCGTATCCGGATCTGTTCGATGAGCTTCGCGTCGCGATAACGTGTGCAAACACCTCTGCGTACATCCTGTTTTCCTGCCGCGCAAAGCCAGTGGGTCATTCATTCAGAATAGTTGGGAGTAAGAGCACACTCAGCGTCGATCTGGTCAACCAAATCGTCACTCAAGGTTCCGTGTCAGGCTTACCGGGCCCTCTCGGAAAGTTGGCATGTGCCGTGGATCAAACTTATCAGCTTGGACGACAAACGCTTGGCAATCTGATGCGTTTTGCTCGATCCGAATTCCAGCCCTTGCCCGGCCTCGGCTTTCTAATCTCTGACTTTTACAACTGCATCGAATCCAGCGGCGATGCTCCGATTTCGGACGCGCATATGCTCCGCGTGTGCGCGATGATGGATCAGGTCGTGCAACAACTTCAGGACACCCCGGTTATGACGCTATGACAGTCTTGGTCACAGGCGCGAGCGGATTCCTCGGCCCCCGAGTTGTCCGGCACCTGTGTATCGCTGGATTGCCGTGCATACGATGTTTCATTCGCCCCAACAGCGACATCTTCGCTCTTGAGCGTTTGCGCGATCAGTACCCCGGGACCCGGATCGAGTATGTGGTCGGCAATTTACTCTGCCTTCAAGATGCAATGCGCGCAACTCGAGGTGTTGAGGCAGTATGCCACCTCGCCGCGGAAATGCACGGACTTTCTCCCACGGTTTTCGCCAATACAGTGGTCGCGTCCAGAAACTTACTGGACGGCATCGTTCACCACGACGTCCCGAGGGTCGTCCTCGTCGGTTCAGTCACGACATACGGTGTCGCTCATCTGCACCGAACCGTTTCCATCACCGAGGAAATCGGAACGGAGGCCGCCCCCGAAAAGCGCGATGTCTACTGCTTTGCCAAAGTTCAGCAAGAATTACTTTTTCAGCGTTATCGCCGCGAGCACGTCTTCGAACTCGTCGTCTTGCGCTCGGGCGTCATCTATGGAGAGCGCGGGAATGTTCTCCCTTCGAGAATTGGATTCTATGTTGGCCGTCTCTTCGTGCAGATCGGGGGCCGCAACCGGCCTCCACTCATCTATGTAGAGAATTGTGCTTCCGCGGTGGTCCATGCCGCCCAAGGCAGTAAAGTTCCGGAAGGCACTTACAATGTGGTCGATGACGATTTACCTACTTCCACCGAATACCTTCGGCAGTATCGCTTTCACGTCGGCAAGATAGCGCTAATCCGCCTGCCGTTGCTATTGGCGGATGGTCTCTCGAGGGGAATCGAGCGCTATCACGCCTATTCGAAGGCCCAAATCCCGCTGGTCCTGACGCCGTATCGTGTGCACTCCGCTTGGAAGGGGCACATGTACTCGAACTCTAAGCTGAAATCTACCGGCTGGCGGCAAGCTGTTCCAACCAAGGAAGCCCTGTCCCGAACGTTCGCGTACTTCAATCCGAATTGTTCCACCACCCTCGATAGGTCATCCGTGACCTCGCTCATGGTTGTTCCCGTTGAATAGCGCCGCGATCCAACACGATACCCAAGTTCGCAGTCTTGCTCCGGTCTTTGTCGTAGGCTCCGCCCGGTCCGGAAATACCTTCCTCTATCACACGCTTTTGTCTTCGGGAGTTTTTGCAAATTATCGCGGCGAGCCGGCGGTCTTTGATCTCATCGCTCCAAAGTTTGGCAACCTCGCCTCCCGCCACAACCGCGAACGGATGTTGGCAGCTTGGCTGCGAAGCATGATGTATCGCGTTTCAGGCCTGGAAAGAGACTCCATCCGTGAACGGATCCTCAACGAGTGCCACAGCCGGGGCGATTTTTTGCGAATCCTAATGGGTGCAGTCGCTCGTTCGCAGGGTCTGAACCGATGGGCCGTATGGGGACCCGATAATCTTCTCTGCATGACATCGATCAAGGCGGAAATACCGGACGCCCTCTTCATCCACGTCATCCGTGACGGTCGCGATGTTGCTCTGTCCATGTATCGCGAGGGTTGGATTGCACCCTTTCCCTGGGATAGAAAACAAGGCTTGCTCGCGGCGGCGTTGCACTGGAAATGGAAGCTAGAGCATGGGATCCGGGGTGGTCTTCATCTCGGCCCGGACTACCTCGAGGTGCACTTCGAGGACTTAGTTGCCAATACCGAAGAAACCTTGGCTCAGATCAGCGGCTTCATTGCGTATGATCTGGACCTAAGCGAGATTCGGAGGCGCTCCGTAGGCGCCGTCGCAACTCCCAACTCAACCTTTCGGGAAGAAATCGTAGCCAATAGCTTCCAGCCAGTGGGACGATGGCGCCACATCTTGTCGGTCGCGGAAGTAAAGACCTTGGAGTGCGGTATCGGTCCGCTCCTGCAGCGTCTCGGTTACGCACTGGCGAGCAATGAAATCGCACCACCCAGTTTTCAACAATGCCTGTCTCAAGTACTGTATCCGCGGTATTTCAGCGCCAAACAATGGCTAAAATTGCACACCATCTTCGGACGGTTGACCAGCGTGGAGCGGCTTGCGCTGACCCAATAGTCGGAGAGTGAGCCTCGATTTCTTCAGTTCGAGATATGTCTCTGACAGTCGCCATCGTCGGTCCACCACTCGACGTCCTCTTCGGCGGACAAGAAGTGCAGGCAAGCTCCTTACTCACCCAATGGCAGAAAGACCCCGAAGTCTCTGCCACTTTCGTCTCGAGCCGCCCACCTTTTCCCAAGCCCCTTGCCGCCCTCAACCGTGTCCCTTATCTTCGCACGCTGGTGCGTCTCCCCTCTTATGTCGTCAACTTATTCCGTGCTCTCGGCAAGGTAGAACTGGTCCATGTCTTTGCTGGGTCGTTCGGCACCTTTCGAATGGCTACCACTCCAGCGTTCGCAGTCGCGCGTCTGCGTGGCAGAAAGGTCATCATCCACTATCATAGCGGACGGGGCGACGAACATCTGGGGTCTTCAACTTTCGCCCGGTACATACTTCGTGCCTCTGATCTCGTAGTAGTTCCATCAGAATACTTAGCTGCTCCTTTTCGCTTGTACGGCCTCTCCCCGGTAGTTGTGGCAAATGTTGTCGATCCCGACAGATACCCCTATCGCCCGCGCAATCCCTTGCAGCCAAGGTTGCTGTGTACTCGCAATCTGGAAGCGCACTATGGAGTCGACATCGTGATCCGCGCCTTTGCCAGAGTACAGCGGGATTTCCCAGAAGCCTCGCTCTGTCTGGTTGGAAGCGGACAACAAGCACCGGAAATCAGGAGACTAGTTGAGAAACTCTCACTGAAGCACGTGCAGTTAACGGGTGCCGTTCAACCCGATGAAATGCCCGCAATCTATGATCAATCGGACATTTTCGTGAATGGCTCGTACGTCGATTGTGCGCCACTTTCACTCTTGGAAGCTTTTTGTTCCGGACTGCCCGTGGTGACCACTGCAGCAGGCGGCATTCCTTACCTTGTCGAGCACGAACGGACTGGACTTCTCTGTGCCACCGGAGACTGGGCAGCCCTCGCAGAGAGTGTAGTGCGCCTTATGTGCCATCCGAATTTGGCAAGAATAATGGCGGAGAAGGCACACCAACACGCTGGCCTTCATTCCTGGCACCGCTTGCGCGAACTCTGGTTAATGGCGTATCGAGACGCCCTGGAGCGGCCGAGCCACATGCCTAGCCAGCGGAACAGGTCGTAGTCAATCGTGCAGACCTCAGTGAACACCCAAAAGCGGCCATAGAAGAACACCTGAAAAGCGGCCATTCTTTCAGAAGAAGCGTCCAGGACGTTGACCGCAGCGGGAGGGTAAGTAGCCTCTCGCAACATGGTGAATGTCTTGAAGGACGAGAAGAAACAGCAAATCATAGCCTTGGGACGACTGGGATGGTCTCTGCGAAAGATCCAAGAGGCCACGCCAGTACGTCGAGAGACCATCAGCGCCTGTCTGAGAGGCGCGGGTGTGGAAATATGGCCGCCCGGAATATGGGAGCGCGAAGGTAAGGCAAAACCGGCCATAGAGGTGATCACCGGCTCGGATGCAGCAAAACCGGCCATTGCGGGGCTTGTCGGTCCCCTCAACCCCAACCCCAAATCCAACCCCGAAAATCTTTCTACGAAGGGAAAAGCAACCGCAACTTCAAAACCGGCCATAGCGGTGATCACCGACTCGGATGCAGCAAAACCGGCCATTGCGGGGTTTGCCGGTCCCCTCAACCCCAACCCCAAATCCAACCCCGAAAACCTTTCTACGAAGGGAAAAGCAACCGCAACTTCAAAACCGGCCATAGCGGTGATCACCGACTTTGGCGTGGGGTTGAGCGGCAAGGAGTCGGAAAATTCGAAAGCCGTGGGTTCGGTAAGCACCTGTGAACCCCATCGGGAAATCATCGAGTTGGGACTGAGTCGAGATCGCAATGCCATGGCCATCTGGCAGGATCTGGTCTCAGACTACGGATTCCAGGGTGGCTATCAAAGCCTGTGGTCGGCCATTCTTCTGGCGACGGGAGCCATCCGCTAATGCGACGCTCATCCGGCAGGTGGCTTAGCCAACTTTTTTTAGGTCTGCGAGCTCTCCTTTTAGGTTTGCGACGACTTCTTTCGCATCGCCTGTTCGCTGTTGAACTTTACCCGCCTTCTTCTCGGCTTTCCCTTCGGCTTTCAGATTGGGATCACTCGTAACTTTTCCAACCTCCTCCTTGATTGTTCCCTTTACTTCGTGGAAGCTGCCTTTGAGCTGGTCTTTCGTGCTGGTTTTCATAGTCCTCCTTCACCCTGGCAAGGAGCGGATTGGTGGCTCATCGGCTCCATTCTTGAGGGCTGCCACTTTTTTAATCTTTCGCCTTTCCGAGGTCTGAGCAGAATTGACCACCTCTGGAACGAGGTTCGGCTTCATCCGAAACAAACCTGAAGATAGATTTTTTCGTGTCAATTTGTCGAGAATTTCCGTGTGCTGAGTGTGAGCATTTTTGCTCAGACCGCTTTAATCCTGATTTGCTAAGTTCGAATTGACCTCGGTGTGCCCGATTTAGATCCGGATTTGTGCGCAAGATACAGTACGAAGTCGGAGAAGCGGCTCAGAGGTGACAGAAATGGGGCTGCCCCATGAAAAAAGTAATCTTCATACTTGCGATGTTGAGGCTCGGGTGTAGCGGTGTAGCCTCCTGGTGTACATCTTCTGTTCGTACCCTTCCAACCGGACCATATCGTTAAGGAGTCTGCAATGTCCGAGCCTGACCGCTCCGTGAGTTTAAGACCGAACACCCTGATCCGCTGCAAAGCGAGTCCACTCGCGTTCGAAAAGAAGCCTGCATCATGTGTACAAGGGATTCCTAGCCACTCGCTCCCAGTGCGGGTAGCGATTATCGGGAACCACCTCCCTCGCCAGTGTGGAATTGCGACCTTCACGACAGACTTGTGTGATGCGATTGCTGCTGAGTACGGCGTCGCTGGAGTATCCGTGGTAGCCGTAAATGATGCGCAATCGCGGTACAGCTACCCTGCGCGCGTGCGATTCGAGATAACCGAGGGCGATATCTCCTCCTATCTAGCCGCCGCCGACTTTCTAAATTCCAGCAAAATCGATCTTGTGAGTCTGCAGCATGAGTATGGGATTTTTGGAGGGAAGACCGGCAGCCACGTTTTGCGGCTGCTGAAGCGCCTCAAGATGCCGGTCGTGACAACTCTGCATACGGTTCTTCGTGAACCAGACGTCGACCAGCTAATCGTCATGCAAGAAATCGCCGAGCGCTCCGATCGTCTTATTGTTATGACCGAGCATTCTTCTCAGTTTCTGCAAGATGTATTTAGGGTTCCAGGCCGCAAGATTGACCTGATTCCTCACGGCATACCTGACCTGCCTTTTGCGGAGCCGATCCCTGATGAAGATTCTTTTTCAATCAAAGGAAAGACTGTATTGCTCACGTTCGGCCTATTGTCCCCGAACAAGGGATTCGAAAGTGTCATTCAAGCCCTGCCGCGCATCTTGTCCGGGCACAGTAACGTTGTTTACGTCATCGCAGGCGCTACTCACCCGCATGTCAAACGCCGCGAGGGTGATCGATATCGGGTACAGTTGCAAGCCTTAGCCAAAGAGCTGGGAGTTGAGGAGAACGTGGTCTTCCACAACCGCTTCGTCAGCCCTCAAGAAATGGCTTGGCTGGTTCGTTCGGCCGACATTTACATCACGCCGTACCGCTATGAGGCACAGGCCGTATCCGGGACACTGGCATACGCCTTGGGCGCCGGGAAGGCGATCATCTCGACTCCGTATTGGCACGCCATGGAACTCTTGGACGATGGGCGCGGAGTGCTCGTTCCTTTTACCAACTCAGCCGCCGTCGCGAATACGACGATTGAACTTTTGGACAACGATGCGGCCCGCGAGGCGATGCGTAAGCGTGCTTACCTCTATGCACGGCACATGGTCTGGGACCGGGTAGCGCAGTCTTATATGGGGGTCTTCGCGCGAGTTTGCGCTAATCGCATGCAACCTGCTCGTGTGGCGCTTCCCATCCAGGCTGCCGAGAAGAACGCTCCAGGCCAACTCCTGACCGTCTGAACTTAAGTGTCGTAACCAGCTCATTGCCCTGTCGATGATCGGGATAGAGCTCCGACGCGCCGGCTGTAGGTGGAGGGTTACCAATCCCGCTCTTTCGATTGCGAGTTGGGTTCTCATTTCCACCATGGCTACATTTCAAAGGCCCCCTATAATGCCGGACGGCCGAATTTCCCAGGTCCGGTTTGCAGTCTTGGCCTCTCGTCCGGGAGCCTTCCCCTTCGCAGCGAGGTTCAAGCGCTGGTTCGCATACGCCCCGACTACGAATGGTTTGCTCTCAGCTTAGTTCCATCTCATGCGTCGGCTTATGTCAGCTCTGTGTCCGACCACCGCGCTGCCGATGGCGCCACCAACCAACCAGAGTCTCTTTGCTCGATCTTGGCGTTACCTTGATCAGGGAGACGTGTACCGCCTCCTGCGAGGACATTACTCCCCGTTCCTAGCTCGTACAGACTCATTCGTTGATCCCACTCGCTCTCCTCTCCTTCGGCCTAAGCCTCGTGCGAGGAGTCTCTGCAGGTTGCGACCAGCCCCTGCTGCTGGCGGGACCTTCCCGACGTTATCTCTGTGAATCCTTCCCTGGGTGCCTGGGCCCCTGTCACAGCGGTCCCGTGGAGTGCATCTGGCTGTTTCTTCCTCCACGCCATCGGCCTTCCCCCGTACACTACCGAGGTCGGATTCCCGCGTTTCCCCGTCAAAACGATTTTATGACGGATCCCTTTTTCGAGACTGCAGCCATTTCGTTATGTTCAGGCCCTCAGGTTTGCTCGCCTCCCCGATCGTTCCTGCCGCTGCCGCTTATCGCCGCAGGCAGCCGAGGCTTGTACCTCCGAGCTGAACATGCTTCGTTACCTCTGCATGCATCGGATATGCTAACCACCCGCCCAGGCAATTGCTGGTGTGGGGACTTACACCCCACTAGATTCACAGCCTTGTCGGCTGCTCCAGTGCAATAGGGATTACGTCAACGATCGGAAGACGGGACATGAGACCGCATCGCGGCACCCCGTTGCCTCGATCAACCCGGGAACCGGGCTTGAATGCTCTACTCAACTTGGGACCTCACGAGATTCGGAGTCTACCCCTGCCGATCCAGCTTCCCGCCCGAGGTTTTGACGTTCACAGAAAACCCAACTGGCTGTGATAAAAACGTGATAGTTCTATGCTCATAAGGGGGCAAATCAGGTCAGAATGCGCCAGAATGCAATCCTGGGGGAGTCGCTGAGAAATGGAATAGACCACAAAATTGTCTAAACGGATCAGTACACACTGCGTGATCTTCAAAACCGGCGGTTTCCCGTGATGAGCTTCCCGATTGGACCGTAGTAAAACTGTAGTAGTTCCATGCTCAACGCGCGGCGACTCGGCCCCTAAGGGTGCAACCCGTGCTCCCGGTAACCCAATGAAAAGTATAGTTGAGTAGAAAATTTTCCTAACAGTTCAGACCGGAGTGTGGAACTTGAAAACCGGCATGCCCGAAAGCGTATCGGGGGTTCGTGAACGCGGAGAACCTCGCGGTGGCGGTTCTTGACGCCACGATTCTGTCGAACCGCATATTCAGGGCGCGACTCTATATAGCAACTTGCGGACGTTTTCGATGGTCATGCGTCACGGTATTGAGTCGGCTCCGCCCGCCGGCCACCCACTCTCGATTTCCTCCAGGCTCTTTCCCTTGGTCTCTGGAACCACTAGCTTGACGAAGAGGAAGGCCGCAATACAGATGACGGCGTATAGCAGAAAAGCGCCCGGCGCCGTCAATACTCGCACCAGTGAGAGAAACGTGAGGGTAACCAGCAGGGTCCCACACCAGAGAAAGAGCGTCGCGATCGACATGGCGCGGCCACGAACTCGGGTGGGGCAGATTTCTGACATCAACACCCAGGTTCCCGTCCCGATGCCGACGGCGAAGCAGGCAACATAAATCAAGACCAGGATCAAAACTGCCAGGGCTGGGCTTTGCAGGTGAATCGCCGCTGCCACTCCCACCAGGGAAACCGCCATGCCGGCGAACGCCGACATCATCAACAGCTTCCTGCCCACGCGGTCGATCAGGTACATGCCGAGGAGCGTGGCCGCGAAGTTGATGACCCCGATCATGACATTCGCCCACAGCGCCGTGCCGGCAGTTTGCTTCGGCACATGCTCCAGGAAAACCAGGGAGCCGTAATAAATGATGGTGTTGATGCCGGTGAACTGACTGAAGAGCGCGATCAGCACAGCAACTACCAGCGGCTTTCGAAAAGCCGGATCGAGAACATTGCTGCTTTCCTCAGCGACGGCAGAGTGGATGGCAAGGATTTCTGCTCGCGCGGCCTCCCCGCTCTTGATGCGAGACAGGATGTGCTCCGCCTCATTCTCGCGACCCTTTTGCACCAGCCACCGCGGGCTTTCAGGAATAAAGAGCAACGCCAGGAGGAAAAATACCGATGGCACCGCGGCCGAAGCAAACATCCAACGCCAGTTCGCCGGGCCAGCACCGGTGAGACCGTAGTTCACGCTATAGGAGAGAAGAATACCCGTGACGATCGCCAACTGGTTGACGCTGACCAGCAGTCCGCGGATGCGGGGCGGAGAAATCTCGGCGATGTAGAGCGGCGAAAGGGTAGAAGCGAGTCCGATGGCGAGGCCCCCTATCAGCCGTGCGAGCACGAACTCGGTAAGGTTGCGGGGAAGCGCCGCTCCGATCGACGAAACCGTAAACAGTGCCGCTGCCGCCAGCAGCGACTTCTTCCTGCCGAAGCGATCGCTGGTGAAGGCTGCCAGGCTCGCTCCGAAAACGCATCCCAGGAGCAGGCTGCTGGCGCCGAACTCGGTTTGTGAATCACTCAACGCGAACTGCCGCTTCAGGAATACGATGGCTCCATTAATGACGGCGGTATCGAAGCCGAACAACAACCCGCCAATCGCCGCAACGGCAGCGGGAAGATACAGGAAGCGTGCCGATCCTTGTGGCGATCCATCCTGTGCCCGGACGGATTCCGGCATGTTGGTCAGGTTCATCTCGGCTGTCGCATGCCCCCTGTGGAAGTGATGGATCCAGTCTCAAATTGTCAGCAATTGCTGTTGCAGGAAGACCAGCCCCGCGGCGCCGGCAACTCCACCGTATCCGCCTGTACTTTGAACAACGATCGGCACCTTCCTGCCCAGCAGCACGCTGGTGCGGCGCGCGACTTCTTCATGCAACGGGGCGAGCAGCTGCGGTCCAGCTGCGGCAATGTTGCCTCCCAAGATGAGCAGTTCGGGATCGAACACGTGGAGGAAGCTTACCAGAGCGGCGGTGAGAGACTCGAAAGCCAGGTCCAGCACGCGGCGTGCACTGGGGTCGCCGTCCGCTGCTGCCTGAAAGATCGCCTCGGTGCCGGGAGTTCGGCCGGCATCGTCGACGGATAAACGGGTTGGGGACGCCCGATGGATGTGAGCAAAATAAGCGGACTCGATGGCGCGGGAAGAGAAGCAAGTTTCCAGACACCCGTAATTGCCGCAAATGCAAAGTCCGCCGCGCATGTCGAGAGTCACGTGTCCCAGATGGCACGCCGCTCCCGAGGCACCGCGCACGATCACGCCATCGACCAGCGCGGCGGCTCCCACTCCCGTGCCGAGCGTGAGGAGAACCACGTTGCGTCGTCCCCGAGCAGCCCCCCACAGCACCTCGCCGACCAGGGTGGTGCGCGCGTCATTGTCGGCACAGACCGGCAGTCCATCCACTTGGGCAAGATCCCGCAGCGAACGCCCTTCCAGAAAATTCAGGTCGCCGGGTAAGCGGTTCACGCGCGTGGTGGCGGCATCGATGACTCCCTTGCAGCCGATCCCAATCCCCAGCACAGGAACCGTCGCTTGCTTGCGCACGGAGCGGACAAAATCCTGAAGCGCCGAAATGGTGCGCGGCGAGTGTTCGCGAAAGCTCGCCAGCAAATCCCCGCGCAATCCCACCAGCGCAGCCTTGATCGTGGTGGCGCCAAGATCGACACCGATGGCCACCGCTTCGGCTTGGAGTGATCGAGTTTCGCTCACAATCGTTCTGAATTATACTCACGTCGATCCTCAGCAGGCTCTCGCGAGGCCACAGGAGTCAACCCCATCCGTGTCAGACAAGGTCCTTGATGATGTTGTGGGTTCGAAGCAGGCTGGCCTGGCTTTCTTCGACCAGGCGATGGTTCTGCTGGAGAATCTGCGACGCACCCAGGCCGATGTCATTCAGAAAGCGGCCGAGTTGTGCGCCGAGCGAATCTCGCGCGGTGGCCTGGTTTTTCTCTTTGGCAACGGCCACTCTCGCATGATGTGCGAGGAAATGACTCCCCGGCAGGGATGCTATGCCGGTTTCGTAGCACTGGTCGAGCTGGCGCTTTCAAACCATGCGTCAATCGTCGGTACGAACGGCCTGCGTGCTCCGCTGTACCTGGAAAATTACGAGGGCTACGCAGAAACAATTCTGCAGAGCTTTCATTTCGGACCGCACGACGCCTTCATCGTAATTTCCACCAGCGGAATCCGACCCGTGGTAGTCGAGATGGCGGCCGGGGCGCAACAGCGAGGGCTGCCCGTGATCGCCATCGTATCCAAGGCGCATTGCGAGCAGGCGAAGCCGGCTCATTCCTCTGGTAAGAAGCTCATCGACTGCGCCGACTTGATCATCGACAACCAGTGCCCGCCGGGTGATTGCATTGTCGAACTGGAGGGGCTGGAGTGGCGAACTGGCCCGGTGTCGACGGTCACCGGCGCCACCATCATCAACATGATTCGCTGCGCCACTGCCGAAGCGCTGCTGGCGAGAGGCGTGAAGCCAGTGTTGCTGCCCAGCCACCAGTTCGTGGGAAATGCCGGAGCCGCAGAGCAACTGGAAGCGTTCTACGAGGCCTATCGCAGGAGCCTCAAACATCTTTTTGAATAGGGGCCACTTGAGCGAAGTCCTCCTCGTGACTGGGTCGTCTGGTATTGCAGCGGCAACGGCTCGTTTTTGGGGCGCGCAGGGCAGCGTGTTCATCGTCGGTGTGAAAGAGGAAGAGTGCCGCTCGCTGGCGGCAGGATTGCCCCGTGCGGGTTTCAACGTGGCGGATGTGCGGGATGAGGAAGGTGTGCGCCAGAGCGTTGCGGCCTGCCTCGAACGTTTCGCGAAGATCGACGCGCTCTTCAACGTGGCGGGAATCAGCGCCCGCTCGCTCGGCGATGGCCCGCTCCACGAATGCTCCGCTGAGGCCTGGGACACGGTGATGAACGTAAACGCCAAGGGCACCTTCCTGATGTGCCGGGAAGTGCTGCGCAACTGGACGCAGCATTCGCAGAATGGCGTCATTCTGAATTGCGGGAGTGTTCTTGCCCAACTCCCCCAGCGGGAACACTTCGCCACCGTGGGTTATGCCGCGAGCAAGGGAGCCATCGAGGCGATGACGCTTTCTGCTGCGTCTTACTATGCGCCCGCCGGCATCCGGATCAACGTCATCGCACCCGGACTGGTTCTGACGCCGATGAGCGCGCGCGCCCAGGGCGATGCCGCCGTCATGGAATATATCACCCGTAAGCAGCCTTTGACGCAGGGCTTGATCGCGCCAGAAGCCATCGCAAAGATCGCATGCTTTCTTTTGAGAAAGGACTCGAGCCCCATCACCGGCCAGGTGATCACCGCGGACGGAGGGTGGGCGGTGAGCGCATGAATGCAGCAACCAGACCGACATCCACCTCCCCGACCGCGGTTGACGAACGGCGCGCGGGCAAGGAGCGCCGTCCTCTGCGGACCAGCGTGATCGGCAGCTACCCGTTTCCGGGATGGCTTGAGTTTGCCTCAGCGCACCTGGACGAATTCGGCGAGGCCGATATTGAAGAGATGCGCACCGACGCGGTCATCGCCGCCGTCCACGACCAGCTCCATGCCGGCCTTGACGTAATCACCGACGGAGAGCAGAGCCGTTACGACTTTAACCTGTCGTTCTATGGACGGCTGGAGGGCATTCGCGCGACGCCGATTACCCCACGCCGCTTTGGCCCACCAGCCCACGATCAGCGCGGAAAATATCCCATCACCGGAACCATCGTCTCCAAGCATGGGCTGGGCGCCGTGGCTGAATTCAAACGATTGCGGAAGGTCGCGCCGGTCGAAGGACCCGTTCTCAAGGCCAGCGTGCCCGGGCCCTACACGCTTAGTGGCCGCATCGAGCCCGGCGGGGCCTACCCCAGCCGATGGGAAGTCACCGACGCATTGATCCCGATCGTCCGCGCCGAGCTAGAACAACTGGTGGAAGCTGGTTGCCCGGAGATTACGCTCGACGAACCTTCCATGAGTTGTTACGGATATCGCGAGGATCCCCAGCGCTTCGTCAAGATCTTTGCCGACACCGTCAAAGCCGTCGTCGGCCAATGCCGGCTCTCCACTCATTTGTGTTTCGGCAATTACAAAGCTCGCGCGGTCGCCCCACGCCGCTACGCTCCGTTATTCCCCGCGTTCTTCGAACTGCCCGTGGACGAAATCCACCTCGAGATGGCGAGTCGCGAATTCGCCGAGATCGACCTGATCGGGGAAATCGCCAAGCGCGGCATCGACGTAGCCGTCGGAATCATCGACGTGAAGAATTACTACGTCGAAACTCCACTCGATGTGGCGCAGCGTGTGCGTCTTTGCCTCAAGTACGCGCCTGCCAGCCAGCTTTCTTTCGCGCCCGACTGCGGACTGAGTCAAACCGCCCGCTGGGCCGCGCGGCAGAAACTCGTCAACTTGGTCCAGGGTGTGGCCATCGTGCGCAAGGAACTGGGACTCGCGTGATCCGTCCGGTGCAGTCGCACGCCGCGCTGCTCGCCGACATTCGTGCAGAAGAAAAGAATGGTCGCGGCTTCCGGCTATGGTGGCTGGGACAAAGCGGATTTCTGCTGCGTTGGCAGGGCATCCATGTTCTACTCGACCCCTACCTTTCAGACTCGCTCACGCGAAAATACAGCCAGACCGACAAGCCGCATGTGCGGATGACCGAACTCGTCGTCGATCCGGCCCAACTGTCCTTCGTCGATATCGCAACTTCATCGCATAACCACACCGATCATCTCGACGCCGAAACCCTGGGCCCGATCCTCGCGCGGAATCGGTCAATCAAGCTCGTGATCCCGGAAGCCAACCGTGCCTTCGTAGCGGACCGTTTGAAGATCGCTCCCGCAGCTCCGATCGGACTCGATGACCAGAGTTCGATCGAACTCTCGGGGATACGATTCTCTGCTGTCGCATCTGCGCACGAGATCGTGGATCGTGACGAGCACGGACGCGTGAAAGCTCTGGGCTACGTTTTGCGATTCGGCGATTGGAGCCTCTACCACAGTGGCGACACGCTGCGATACGACGGAATGGCGGAGAAGCTGCGCCCTTTCGCCATCGATGTCGCGCTTCTTCCCATTAACGGCCGGGCTCCAGAGCGACGCGTGCCGGGCAATCTGTCAGGACCGGAAGCCGCACAACTGGCGCAAGACATCGGCGCCAAGCTGGTCATTCCTTGCCATTACGAGATGTTTGAGTTCAACACGGCGACTCCGGATGCGTTCGCGGACACCTGTCGCCGCTTGGCGCAGCCCTTTCGCATTCTGCGCTGTGGCGAACGATTCGACGGCGAAAGATGATAAGGCAGAAGACAGTGTCACGAGCGCGGACGGTCAGTGTCATTGCAGCGTGTGATTGCGCTTTCCTAACTCGACAAACGTCCGATCAAGAGATTAAAGAAACGCGAAGAATCCAGTTGCAACGCCACTCTGGTATTGGGGACGTATTTGTCGCGCAGCACTGGAGAGATTCTGGTTCCCGCCAGGGTTGGCGCTGCGCCTCGAATCACCATGCTGGATTCGGCTTTTGCTTGCATCTCTGGCGTGCGCCGCAAATCGCCTCGATTTGGGCTGTAGCCTAGCGTTTGCCCGGCGGTGAGTTCGCCGTTCACCTCCACATCCACGTAATAGTTTTCAAACGTCAGAATTGACGGATCGAGGAATGCAGCCAACGCCAGAGAATCGTGCATGTTTGGCCCAACCAGAAATCCTTGCGAACGGTTATGCTCAATGGCCTTGCTGGCAATTTTGGCGGCGGCCTGGCTCACGGGACTTTTTCCCGCGCTGAGCTGACGAACGTGGTCATCCGTCAACGCCGTCTTACGGGTTACGTCGAGGCCGACCATGGTGATTGGAATTCCCGACTGAAAGACCATTCTGGCCGCTTCCGGATCGACGTAGATATTGAATTCAGCCGCTGGTGTGATATTGCCTCCGGAAAGCGAGCCGCCCATCATTACCAAACCTCGAACTTTTCCTGCCAGGTCTGAATCAGCGGCGAGAGCGGCGGCGATATTAGTAAGAGGTCCTATGGTAATGAGCGTCACCTCGCCGGGATATTTGCGGACAATTTGGCCAATCAGTTGCGCCGCGGGTTCGCTCACGGGTTGGGTGGTCGGCTCCGGAAAAACTGCTCCACCCAAGCCATTCTCGCCATGGGCGTAAGTGGCGGTCACCAATCGCCTCAGCCAAGGACCTTTGGCGCCGGCGGCAACCGGAATATCAGTGCGGCCGGCGATCTCAACCATTCGCAACGCGTTCGGAAGAGTCAGTTCCAACGGCACATTCCCAGCCACTGGAGTTATGGCCTCGATTTTCAACTCCGGCGAACGCATCGCGAGAAGCAAAGCGAAGGCATCGTCGACCCCGGGATCGGTGTCAATAATGACCCGCGATTTCCCTCCCTCACCGTCGCGAGCTGACATCTGCGAAAGCGGCACTGCACCCGCCAGACTGGATGCAAAGATAGCTGCCGTGGAGGAAGTTACAAATTGCCGGCGCGTCACCGGACCTTTCAGAGCTGAACTCATAGCATTACTCCTAAGAAGGGATTGGGAATAATTCTTGTCTAAGGTAAGCAGCTAATTGGTGCGCGGCGCCTGCGTCATCAGTTTCACGTAGAGATCGTAAAGCTTCTTCGTATCCACATCGAACTGCACGGTGGCTTTGTGCTCATAGGGAGGAACCGTGGCTTCTGATCCCCAAAACAGCGTCTCTCCATAACTCGGGCCGTGATCGATATCGATGTCGACGTAGAACTCTTTCTGTCCTGTAATGATGAAAGGGTCGATCAACGCGGCAGCTGACAGCTCGTCCCACATAAAGCTCGGCTCTGAATACTTGGTCAGGTACTGCGCAACTGGAGTGTCGGCCTTGGCGATGGCATCGTGAATTTCCTTGCCGAGGTTCGTCTTCACCGAAATGTCGATGGGCGTGATGGTGATCTTCTTCCAGGGCGCGCGCAGGGAAATGCGAACAGCCTCCGGATCAAACCACCAGTTAAATTCGCGGCGCCCGTCGATGCGGTCGATGCCGCCCTTGTCAGAGTACATTCCACTTCCCATCAGGACCAGTTCTTTGGCCAGCGTGGCCACCGCGGGGTCGAGGCGCAAGGCCAACGCAATATTTGTCATGGGCCCGCCAGCCCAGATCACGACTTCTCCGGGATACTTGTAGACCATGCGAACGATGAATTCGGCTGCACTCTCGGCAATCGGTTTGATGTGAGGCTCACCTTCGACCAGCGCAGGTACGACCAGGGGATCGTGGTATCCCGCCTTGTATGCTTCCGATACGTGCGCACGCTTGGAGAAATCGCTCCAGCAGCCCTTGTAGCCAAGCTTTCCGTACAAATCTTCCCAGCGTTCGGATTCTTCCTTGGAATTTAGCAACGGAAACAGGGCGCCTTCGGCCACGGGAACGTCGGTGCGCCCCGCAATCTCCAGCAAGCGCAGGGTGCGCTGTGTTTCCTCTTTCATCCACTGGTCGCCGCTGACGGTGGTGATGCCAAGAACGTCAAATTTGTCAGACTGCAAGAAGATCAACAGTGACTGCATGTCCGTCGTCGCCGGCCCGCGCGCATCCTGGTCGAGGATTATTTTCATTTTTTGCGCTTGAAGCTGGGCCGTAAGAGTTAGCGCAAAGAAAACGACAAGCAGACCAACGAAGCTTCTTGGCTTCATTTGAAATCTCCCCAGGATCTTGTTTTTGAAAACTTAACTCGAAATTAGTCAGTCAAATCAGGTTTCAACCATTCGCTTTCGCTACCAGCAGAATGGCAATGCAATAGAAAACAAACATGCCAACGAGATACCACTTGGCGCGGCTGCCGGCGCCGGCAAATTCCTTCCATGCAAATACGCCCCACAACGCGGCCACCATTGGAGCAGACTGGCCAATGGCATAAGAGATGGCGACACCGGTGAAGCTGGCGGCTACTAGATTGAACACCATGCCGGTTCCCCAAATCGCGCCGCCCAGCAATCCGAGTATGTGGCCGGACGCCGGTCCTTTGAAATAACCGCTGAAATCAACGGGCTCGCCAACCAGCGGCTTTTTCATGAAGTAAACATTCCAGATCGAACAGGAGAGCAAAGCTCCCAACGTCAAGAAGACGGCAATGCTGTAGGGACCAAGCGGATTCCCGTGCGTCATGCCGTGGGCGACAAAGGGAGCCCATAAGCCCATCAAAACGCCGGAGACGATGCAGGTGACAATGCTCTTTCGCGACACTGTGCGACCGGCGACGGTCAGACTGCCGTAGGCCTTGCCATCCATGACAACGGCGATCACGGCGCAGACCACGCCAACCGTCAGGAACACGATGTTGCCCTTCGGCTGCAACCCATAACTTAAGACGGTCCCAACCACCAAGGCGATGCCGATGGAAACCGGAAAGGCGATGGCGAGCCCAGCCATATCGATGGCGGCAACGAGCAAAAGATTGGCGAGATTGAAAATTGCGCCGCCCACCATGGTGGAAACGATATTTGACCCGTCTGCAGAGTGGACATTGTTCAGAAAGCTGTCCGCGCTGTTGCCCGTGCTTCCCATGGTCAAGGCCAGCCCGAGCGAGATGAAAAAAATTCCCAGCGCATAATCCCAATAAAAAAGCTCGAAGCGATAATTCTTCACGCCCTTGAAAGTATTGGCCCATGAACCCCAGCACACAGCGCTGGTGATCATCATCAACAGGGCGATGGTTAAGCTATGCGGGGTAAACATTTGTTTCTCCTATTTACCCTGAATTCTGGAAATGAACAGTTTCAGGAAGCGATCGGCATCCACGTCCAGGCAGACTTTGGTGTTCGGGGTGACCTTGTCCATGCCTTCGATCTCATAGTGGTCGCCGTGAAGGACATTGCGTTCCACATAACCTTGGCGGTTTGCGACGGTCTCGCCGCGGGCGAACTTCCCCTCGGTTTCGACATCCACGCGCATCTCACTCGTTTTAACCAGGCTTGGATCGATGGCGATGGCTACCGCAGAGGGATCGTACATTGGAGCGCCCTTCCCGCCGTATTGCAGAGTGAGATCGACCAGATACTTCAGCACAGAACTGATGAAATCGTTTATCGGCCCGTGGGTTTTTTCGAGCTCGGCAAGATAACTGGAAGTGAACAGCGCTTGGTTCCCGACTTCAAGGCCGGACATGGTAAGAGAATTCCATCCGGCCTGAAACACAATCTGGGCCGCTTCCGGATCGTTGTAAATATTGGCTTCCGCGGCAGCATTCACATTACCTCCGCTGATCGAGCCGCCCATGATGATGACTTCTTTCACCAGGGGAACGATGGAAGGATCTTTTTCTACGGCGAGCGCAATGTTCGTGAGCGGACCAACTGGAATAAGCGTGATCTCGTGGGGGGAGGCGTGTACCAGTTTGATGATGAGATCAGGACCGAACATCGGATCCACCTTGCACTTGCTGGGTGGCAACTCGACGTTAGCCAATCCGTTCTTGCCATGCCAGAACTGGGCGGTTATCAATTTTTGAAAAAGAGGATGGTGCGCACCGGCAGCGACGGGAATGTCACAGCGATTGGCGAGAGAGACCATGCGCAGAGCATTATCCAGTCCCATCTCCAACGTAACGTTGCCGGGAACGACCGTGAGGGCCCGAACGTCCAGCTCCGGCGAATTCAAAGCCAGCATGATGGCGAGGGCGTCATCCGTTCCCGGGTCGGTGTCGATAATTACTTTCGTGGCTGCCGCGGCAGGCAATGGAAGTAACGCAATCAGAGACGCTACGAGTAGGAGGAGATTGAGTCGATGAATGCGAACCGGGCCCGGGGTCACAGCCGCTGGATTTGTCATTAGCTCAGAAAGTTTCGGCGATGTAGCCTAGCGTTGTGGACGATGAGTGTCAAGTGCCACAATACGAAATCGATTTGACAATCCCCGAGAGCGAAAACTAGACTCCTCGTTCTTCTTGATTTCATCTCGCTCGCATCCACAGGGCCCGCAAATCTTATGACAAAGACTCCTCGAATTGCAGTCATCGGCAGCGCCAATATTGATCTTGTCACTTTTGCGGATCGTTTTCCGAAACCAGGAGAAACGATTTTTGGACAGAAGTTTGACCTCGGCTTCGGGGGCAAAGGCGCAAATCAGGCGGTCGCTGCAAAATTGTGTGGCGCCGGCGTGTTCATGATGGCGCGAGTAGGCGACGATCTCTTCGGTCCGGCGACGATCGAGAACTTCAAGAAGCTCGGTATCGATACCACGTACGTGAAGCAGGTGGCAGGAGCCTCCAGCGGAGTTGCTCCGATTTTCGTGGAGCCCAGCGGCCAGAACAGAATTTTGGTGGTGAAGGGTGCCAACGACTTGTTGAAACCGGCAGACGTAGACGCTGCAGCCGACCTCCTCAAGACCGTCGATTGCATGGTGATGCAGTTCGAAATTCCGATTGAAACCGTTTATTACTGCGTGAGATTCGCAAAGAAACATGGCATTCGCTGTATTGTGAATCCCGCTCCCGCAGGCCCGGTCGACATGAGCGCATTGGCTGGACTCGACTACTTTGTTCCCAATGAGAGCGAGGCTGAGACGATCACCGGTATGCCTGTCCGGACGCTGGAAGACGCGAAACAATGCGCGGCCAAGTTGCTCTCCGGCGGGATAGAACGAGTAATTCTGACGCTGGGTGCGAACGGTTCGCTGCTGGCCAGCCGGGAAGCGATGGAGCACATCCCTGCGTTCAGCGTGAAAAGCATTGACAGTACCGGCGCCGGTGATGCCTTTATCGGAAGCTTCGCCGTGTTCCTTGGCGAAGGCCTTCCCGAGCGAGAGGCAGTGCGCCGGGCGAATCTCTACGCCGGGCTTTCCACCACCGGCGTCGGAACTCAAAAATCCTTCTACAGCCGGACGCGCTACGACACTGAGTGGTCCGCAAGAAAAACATCGTAGCCTGGACCTGAAGAGATTTCGCGAACATGGATTCAGCGGCGCCAATTTAGAGATTCAGACGATGAAGTCATCGTGACGTCTAAGAGCCTGAGTCCACTCCGAAAAAAGGTTCCGGTCTTTCTAGCGGCCTGGCTGCTGCTGTGTGGGATTCTGTCGGCGCAGCCGCCCAAAATCAAAGTTATTGCGGATCAGGATAGCGCCGGCCCGCAAGGCACGAACGTGCTTTCCCCGCTCATGCTATTGCCGCGCGCCGCAGATAGACTTGCTCGGAATTACGACCGTGAGCGGCGATCAGTGGATGAAACCGGCGACAGTGTTCGCGCTGTGGGCAAGCGAATTGGCCAAATGGACCGACGTCCGGTGATTGCCGGAGCGGAGATGCCGCTGTGCTGAACACGCCACGCGAACAGGAAGCGCGCGAGACTTTATACGGGTCTTATCGGATGGCATGGATCGTTTAACCCGATGCCCACGCAGACTTGGTGCCGCCCGGGGGCTTCCCGAAGGTGAAGCCTCGGCCAGGGCGAGCTGCGGATTTCATCATCGGCACGATTCGCGCCAGCCCGGGCGAGGTGGTTTTGTATTGCGCTGGCCCGCCCACCAACATCGCGCTCGCAATCCGGATGGATCCTGAGATCGTGCCTATGACAAAAAGCACGCGTCCGGCGGCCCTTTTGTGAACTACATAACAATTTCTTGTGTGGATTTCGTTCCTCCTGCGGGAACGTCCGTCTGGTCCATGATGGGGGATGAGTTGCTGGTCGCCTCCTTGGTCGATCCATCCATAATTACGAAATCGGGGACGAGGTATCTCGACGCGGAGATCTCCCCTGGGCCCAGCTACGGTCATACGGTTGTATGGAAAAAACCGGAAGACCTTCCCCAGTTTTTCTTCCATATAGCAGGCCGGGTGGGCCGGATCATACCAAATGGGCGGGGCATTTGACGCCGCCGGCGCAGTTGCCTCCGGCAACCGTTCAGTCGGAAGTGGAGAAGACCAAGTTCGAGAAGATCTTCGTCGATCTAATGAGTCACTGAGAGTATTCAATGCCGGCCCGAACCTGCGACCAAATCGCTGTTGCAGGATCTGCGAATGACTTCAAGTTTGGTTGCGCCAATCTTCTGATCTTCACGAAATCTTCACGAAATCTCTTGACTGTCTTCTTTGTGCAGGTATATGGTCGGCAATTGTTTTTTTATGCAGGTATTGCGACAGCAAGTCGAAGCATTCGCTCAACGTGAAAGACGATTTCCGCTGTTCAGTAACACCACAGACCCGGGGGGGATCTACAATGGCAGAACGCGCTCGTCTCGCGTTTTCGTTTTCGCTAATTCTGTTCCTATGCCCTTTGCTTATTGGGCAGACCACCGGTAGCATCTCAGGCACCGTCACTGACAAAACAGGCTCCGTAATTTCGGGTGCGAGCGTAACCAGTACCTCGCAGGCAACCGGGGTTGTTCGCGAGGCGAAAACGGACAGCTCAGGCCATTACGTATTGACCCTTCTGCCTGTGTCGATTTACACGATTGCCGTGGAGTCGCAGGGCTTTCAGACGTCGCAGCAAAAAGGCGTAAAGCTGCAGACCGACGAGCAATTGGAAGTAAACTTCACCCTCGTTCCCGGCAATGTCACGGAAAAAGTCGAAGTGAGCGCGACCGAGCTGGCCGTAGAAACGACCACTCCAAGCCTAGGCCAGGTCATCACTTCTCAGCAGGTGGCCGAGCTACCGCTGAATGGCCGCGACTTCGTACAGTTGGCCACCTTGGCCCCCGGCACCGTCCAGGAAACCAACCCAAACAGCTTCTTCAACGGCGGTCCGAGCAGCGAAGTATCGGCCCGGGGATCGTTTTCTCTTTCGGTTGGCGGGTCCCGTGCGAGCAGCACCGACTGGCTGCTGGATGGGAATGACAACAACGAGCTCACAGCCGGTGGAATCGCGATATTGCCTTCCATCGATGCGATCCAGGAATTTAAAGTTCTCACCTACAACTACTCCGCTGAGTACGGTACCCGCGCGGGTCCGACGGTGCTGGTCACAACGAAATCGGGAACGAATCGGATTCACGGATCTCTCTTCGAGTTCTTCCGCAACACCGATCTCGATGCCCGCAGTTATTTCGCCTCGTCCAGAGAACAATTCAATTTGAACCAGTTCGGCGGCGCGGTCGGCGGCGCGATCAAGAAAGACAAGACCTTCTTCTTCCTCGACTATCAGGCCAAACGGCAGCGGCACGGAACTCCCTATGTTGGATTGGTTCCGACAGCGGCCTATCGAACCGGAGACTACACGCTTGATCCTTACGGAAATCCCAACGCTACACAAATCAACAACCCTTATTTTGCAACTCCGCTGCAGTGCGACGGCGCGGGCAACCCGCTTCCGGCGGCCGCCGATGGATCTCAGGCGACCGGCACCAACTGCAATAAATTTCCGTCCAACATGATCGATCCCATCGGCCAGGCGATGATCAATCTCTTCCCCTTGCCGAATGCTTCAAATCCTGGAGCCGGGTACAACTATGCCGATGTGCCGGTTAGAAAGTTGAACGAAGGCGAGTTTGATATTCGCCTAGATCACAACTTCTCCAACAAAGACGCGACGTTTGCCCGTTTCAGCTACGATCAGGCAGCCTCGTTCATTCCTGGCGGTGCACCAGGCTTTGCCGAACAGAATGCCTTCGCGAGTACGCAAAATATTGACAACCATGGACGCAACGTAGCTATCTCAGAAACCCACATATTCTCCGATCGCACCATCAACCAGTTCCAGGTCGGTTTTAATCGCATTTTCAACTACATTCTGTCGTATGGAAATGGCACTTGCGAAGGCGCGAAGCTAGGTATTCAAGGTTCAGATTTGGGTGCTGCCTGCGACAGTCTCACGGGATTGCCCGCGAGTCTGAATCAGTCCACCAAGGTTTGCATGAGCTGCGGTTTCACTTCTACCCAGTTGTTCGGCGGCTATTACAACCTGGGAGACCGCGGTTTCGCGCCATTTCAGGGCGGCACCAACGTTTTCTCGGTCTCCGATTCGTGGCACACCACTCGCGGCAACCATGCCCTCAGTATTGGCGGCGGAATACGAGCCAACCAGATGAACGTCGTGACCAACGGCTTTCAGGATGGGTACTTCCTGCTGTTTGGTAGCTACACTGGAGACGCTTCCGCTGACCTGCTCGTAGGACAGGTTGGGGGCGCGATCCACGACCAGACTTTTAAAGGCGCAACCACTGGCCGCCGCTGGAAATTATTTCGTCCGTATGCCCAGGACGACTGGCGCATCACGAAGAATCTCACGGCAAACATCGGACTGGCTTGGGCCTTTGTCACTCCCATCGTCGAAGCCGAAAATCGGCAGGCCAACTTCGACTTTCAGACCGGGCAATTTCTGATTCCGGGAGTCAATTCAGACAGCCGGATCGGGGTTCAACTCGATAAAACGGCACTGGAACCGAGAATCGGACTCTCCTGGAAACCATTTGGTACTGACACCACCGCCATACGAGCAGGTTACTCAATCTTCCATGATTCTTCATGGAACCAGGGCGCACAGGGAACTTGGCAGAATCCACCGTTCTATGCGGAAAGCGACAACTTCAGTGGACTCTGCCCCTTAGGAAATGCCGCCTCCGCGACCCCGCTCAATTGCGGACTGGCAAGGAGTTTTCTCCCCGTATTTACTGCCCCTCCCGACCCTTACCAGTTCCAGGGAACCATCCAGTCGCAGGACACAGGTTTCAAGCAGGGACGTGTTCAACAATTCAATCTGAGTATCGAGCACCAGTTGCCCGGGAACATCCTTGTCACGGCCGGTTATGCCGGAGCGCGAAGTGCGCACATTCTGGTGGACGGCGTGAATCTGAACGTCGCATCCCCTTCGGCGTGCTTTTCCACGATCGGCGGCGTCGCCAATCCTCTGTATGATCCTTCCTACACTCTGGGTTGCGGAATCGCTACCCTACCTTGGGGACCGCCAACGTTTCCCAATGGCGCTCCGGTCATCGACAACATCACGGACACCGGCTCTGCCCGTTATGATTCGTTGCAGCTCAAGGCGGAAACCAAGAGTGCCCGGCACGGCATTTATGCCTTGATTTCTTATACCTATGCCCGCGCCCTCGACTCGGGTTTCCCGGACGGAGTGGGAACGAGCACGGGAGCCACGTACTGGCCGCTGCCCGGAACGCAAAAGGCGGACTGGGCGCTCTCGCAAATCGACCTCAAGCACAATTTAAGCGCTAGCGTAATTTACGATCTGCCGTTTGGTAAGGGGAGACAATTCGGCGGTAACTGGAATGGCGTGATGAATTCCGTCCTGGGAAACTGGGAGATTGATGTGATCGAAAGAGTGCTTTCCGGATTTCCCGTGTTCATCTTCAACAGCGTGGATAATTCCGGGGTGGGGTTTAATCAGGGCGGCAACAACTACAACCGTCCTGACCAGGTTTGTAATCCCGACTCAGGTCCGAAGAATTTAACGGAATTTTTTAACACCAGTTGTTTTGCCCAGGCCGCTCCTGGCAAGCTTGGCGATGCCAGCCGAACGCCGCTATACGGCCCGGATTTCATCAACACGGATTTTTCGGCGATCAAGCATTTTGTTTTGCCGTATCGCGATGGTATGCGGCTCGATTTCCGGGCTGAGTTTTTCAACGTGTTCAATCATGCTCAGTTCGGATTACCGGGCGCGGACATTTCCACGGCTTCTACCTTTGCTGTGATCAACTCCACCGTGAACAATCCGCGCGTCGCCCAGTTCGCTCTAAAATTGAACTTCTGAGCGCTCCATACCTTAAACTAGGACGGGAAACTGAATCGATATTCAGTTTCCCGTTCTTTTCTTGTTCAGGGCCAGCGGCGAGATGGCGACATCTGGACTGAAGAGACGCAAGCAGAGGTTTCTTGATGAAGAATTCAAAACTGCACGTGATAATCTCCTTCCTGCTGATTGCGAATAGTCTGGGATTCGCGCAGCAACGTCGCAAAGTCATCATCAATCAGGATTGTTCGGGGCCCGGCGGGAGCAATATGCAGACGCTGTTGACCCTGATTCAATCTCCTCAAGTGGAAGTTCTGGGCATCACCGTGGTCAGCGGGAACCAGTGGCGCGACGAAGAGGTAGCCCATACCCTGCGACTGCTGGAGCTCATCGGGCGCACCGATATTCCGGTCGTTCCCGGTGCCGTGTTTCCGCTCGTGCATCGCCGTAAGGAAGCTCAGTTGTGGCAGGCAATGTATGGAAAAGTCGCATTCGCCGGCGCCTGGGATGATCGCTGGTGGCACGAACATGACATGATTCCCAAACTTCTCGAAGGGGAGCCCACCACCAAAGCCGCCGATGAGGACGCCGCTCACTTCCTGATTCGTATGGTGCGCATGTATCCCCATGAAGTCACCGTCTATGAGGGCGGACCGATGACAAACCTGGCGCTCGCCAACGCCCTCGATCCCCATTTCGCCGAACTGGCCGAGAGCTTGGTCTTCATGGGCGGAAGCCTGAGCCCGCAGACTGACGATCCGGAGTTCATCAGCACGCCCCGTCACGAATTTAATTTCTGGTTCGATCCAGAGGCCGCGAAGAGCGTATTAGCAGCGCCTTGGAAGAAGATCGTCTGCACGCCGGTGGACATCTCGGTCAAAACCAGGATCACTGACGCAATGGTTGCGGAGATCAAGCAGAGCAACAGCGCCGCGGCGCAGTACCTGGTGAAATTCTTTATGAAAGACCAGGGCGGTTCCTACATGTGGGACGAACTGGCCGCCGCCGCCTGGATTGATCCAACGCTCATCACCAAAAAAGAAACCCGCTATATGAGCGTAGATATTAATCACGGTGCGGCTTACGGAAACACGCTGACCTGGACGGAGAAAGACAAACCGCAACTGGGAGAGCGGCTCGTCGAAATCCAGATGGATTTGAATCTGGCCAGGTTCAACAAGATGTTTGTGGACTTGATGAAGACGCCGACCCCGCGAGCCCATTGAGTTTCGTTGCTCTTTAGAGCTGTAACCATGAATCCCCATCGTCGCAGGAAAATTTGCAGAGTTGTCGCTCTCGTCAATCTTGTCTTACTCGTAGTCTCGACGGCCTCTTCCGATGAATGGAAGGCCAGCCATGGACTCGTCTCCGTGACCGGCGTAATGAACCTCACAGAACCACCGCCTCCGAGCGAAGTATTTTTCTCCGGCCCCGACAATCCATCGCAAGCGGCCGGCTGGATTGACGGACTGAAGGCATGGCGCGCCGACCGGCGGGTGCGCCTGCGATACGACGACGCCCAGTACGAGCGGGCTGACCTCGAATGGACACAACATATCTTTCTGCAAGTGCAGGTTCTGATCTGGGATCGAAGCTTGTATGACCCGGAAAAGGGCTTGTACACCGTGGACCGGTTCTTGAACGAGACTGAGCAACGGCTCGGAAACATTGATGCTGTACTGATCTGGCACGTCTATCCAAATCTCGGAATCGATGATCGCAATCAGTTTGATCTTTTGCAGGATCTTCCCGGCGGATTGCCCGGTCTCCGCCAGCTTATCGAGCAATTTCACAGTCGTGGCGTAAGAGTTTTCTTTCCTTTTCTTGCCTGGGACACAGGCACGCGAGAGGAGAACAATCTCGCGACTGCAATTTCGCAGGAACTGAAAAGCATTGGAGCCGACGGAATTAACTTCGACACTCTGGAGACGGTTCCGGCGCCGTTCCGGCAGGAGTCCGACGCCATCGGCGCGCCCTTGGCGCTTGCACCCCAGTTCCAGCCGCGTGACGAATCCATCGCGTGGTCGAACCTCTCGTGGAACGACTGGGTCACTTGGGAGGGCAAACAATATCCATTCGTTCCCATGGTCAGCAAGACCAAGTGGATGGAGCCTCGTCACACCGTCAATGTGACCGACCGCTTCACCCGCGACAAAACCGACAGTTTGCAACACGCTTTCTTCAACGGGCAGGGATATGCGGTGCTCGAAAATCTATGGGGCTTCTGGTATGGCATGAACCCGAACGATGCCGAAGCGGTTCTGCGTTTCACTGCCATCGAGCGGGCGATGGCAAACAATCTTCGCACTCCGGATTGGCAGCCTCACGCTGCCACCGTACAGGACGGAGTTTTCGCGAGTCGCTTTCCCAATCACTCCGGCACACTGTGGACGATTGTGAACCGAAATGAATACGACGTTGCAGGGCCAGAACTTCGAGTGCCCTTCCATGCCGGTGTTCACTTCTATGATCTATGGCATGGCGTGGAACTAAAGCCATCGCTGCGCGGAGACGAAGCCATCCTAAGTTTCGAAATAGAAGGCCGAGGTTTTGGCGCTGTCCTGGCGACGGGTGAGGATCCACCGAGCGACAAGCTAAAGGACATTTTGGCCTACATGGCACAGCGTTCCCGTCGTCCGTTATCAAGTTTCTCGCGCGAGTGGCAGGGGGTGCTCCAGACCATGGTCGACATCAGAGCCACAAAACCCGTGTCCGCCGCGCCTTCTGGCATGGTCATGATTCCGGGTGGCGACTACAACTTTCAAGTTCACGGCATCGAGATTGAAGGGGGCAATGATCCGGGAGTCGATGTTCAATACCCTTGGGAGAATTCTGCCCGCCGCTACCACACTCACCCCATGCACGTACCCACGTTTTATATGGATCGCACGCTGGTCACGAATGCCGAATTCGCAAAGTTCCTGAGTACGACTGGCTACCACTCCAAAGACGATCACAATTTTCTCCGGGGCTGGAAAGATGGGCACTATCCGCAAGGCTGGGAAGATAAACCCGTGACCTGGGTATCGATTGAAGATGCTCGTGCTTATGCAGCTTGGGCGGGCAAGCGCCTTCCGCACGAATGGGAGTGGCAATATGTGGCTCAATCCGCCGATGGTCGGATCTACCCCTGGGGAAATGATTGGAATTCGAAAGCCATGCCGCCGCCCGATCATGGAAGGACCCTTTCACCGCTTGCGAATGTGGCGGCATTCCCCGCGGGTGCGAGTCCGTTCGGTGTACTAGATTTGGTCGGAAATGTTTCGCAGTGGACCGACGAGTTTCGCGACGAACATACTCGTGCCGCGATTGTGCGAGGAGGCGCGGGGTATCAGCCGCGCGGATCAATCTGGTACTTTCCGCAGACTTACCGCTTGGATGAGCACCAGAAATATCTGTTGATGTCCCCTGGCCGCGACCGCTCCGGCACAATCGGTTTCCGTTGCGTTGTGGATGCGCAATAGCACGCCTCCTCTGTCCGAAAGCCATGAATGCAAAACTTAGGATGCTCGCTGAAGGCCGCCGTTGCGCGCTTCAGGGGTCAGACTCATCGTTGAACTGTAGCCGGGAGCTTTCATGTTTATGGGGCTTGTGCGGCTGATAACTCACACGTAGCGAAACAGCATCATGAAGCCAAAATCCATGTGGCTCTGCTGGTGACAGTGAAACAGGGTCGCGCCCGGGTTGGCCGCAACAAAGTCGATCTCCGCGTAGCTATTTGCTTTCACCACCACCACGTCCTTCCGCAGCCCCGAGAGCGGCTTGCCGTCCAGGCTGGTGACCTCGAAAGTATGGCGATGTAAGTGAATCGGATGATCGTCGCTGCTCTTATTCCGCAACGCCAATCTGTAACGCTTGCCTGCTTCTAGCGGAATTGTGTCCGTCTTCGGGTACGACTTGCCATTGATCATCCAATAGTCAAAGTCCCCATGGCCGCGAAACTTTGACTCAAACACCAGAGGAACCCGCTGGTCCGGCTCCGCCGTCACCGATTCCTGTTTTGCGAACAGCGTGTAATCCCACATCGTCTCGGGCGGATCGATCCACTTGGCCTCGCCCTGCTGGTTGGCATACTCCACCACAATCCCCATCCCCGCGCGGCGGACCTCTGCCCGCGTCTCGCCCAGCACCCAAACTCCCGGCCGATTCATCTCTACCAACACATCAATCCGCTCTGCCGGAGCCAGTCGCGCCGCCGGCACCTTCGCCTGCCGCGGCACCTCATTCCCATCCATGCCCACCACTGTGAATTCATGCCCGGCCAGTGCCAGCCAATGCGTCGCCGTCGCACTGGCGTTCAGCACGCGGAAGAGCACCCTTTGTCCCTCGCGCACTTTAATAGGATGGCCGTGCCCGAGCATGCGGTCATTGATCGTCGCATAGTCGTAGAACGCGTCCATGGAAGCATCCCCGCCGCCTCCCATATACGCATTCCAGTCGTGCAGTGTGAGGAATATCTCCTGATCGTACGCGCCTGGCTCTTGTTTGGGCTCAATGTGGAAGCATCCGAACTGACCGGTATAGGTCCCGCGTTTCAAATCATGCCCGGCAAACGTGTGCGTGTGGTACCAGCGGAAACCGGCCGGCCGCGGGGTAAAACTGTAGCGCCGTTGTCCGCCCGCCGCAATCATGGGCGAGCCTTCTTCCATCGCGCCGTCCTGATCCGCCGGAATCCACAATCCATGCCAGTGCACAATTTCGGGCACGTCCGTGCGGTTCACAACGTCAATTGTGATCGGCTTCCCCTCCGGCCAGCGAATCAGAGGCCCGGGAACACCCCCGTTGTAGGCGACGGTGTGAATTACTTTTTTTGGCGCAATCTCAAGCTTGAGGGGCGCAATTTCAAGCCACAGGTCCGCCGGCGTCTGGGCCCACAACTTTGTCTTCGCCGCTGTACCCAGCATCGCGAAGCTTGCACCAATCAAAAAGTCACGACGATCCATTTGAATGTATGTCCCTACTGAGTGCTCTCAGAACTGCCCACCCGGTGATGCGTCCAATCGAACCGTCGCCCCAGGATACCCTTCACAATCAGATGATCGGTACTGGCCGTTGCTCCAATTCCGACCCCAAAGTTGATCTCCCAGTCCGGGGACACATTCAGATCGATGGTCGGGAAAAACTGCTGCTCCTGATTGCGTAACGCAGACACACCCGTAATCGATCCGTAAGCAGCGTAGTACTCCAGCCCACCAGAAATGTATTTATTGAAGTCGTAGCTGAATTTCGCACTTGGCGAGAACCCCACGCCTTCCGGAACGCTCGGCCCGTGAAAACTTCGCTCCAGAGCCGGATTCACCGTAAAGTACCATCTGCCTATCTGCTTATCGATGATCGGCCGCAGCTCCATCGTCCATGTATCCTTCGCAAACGATGCCCGCTGATAACCAAACTCCATGGACAGGCTTACACCCACCGGCCAGTGCCAGCTGTCGGGTGCTCTCACGCGAGGACGAATGTGATCACCCACCCATTGCCAGTCGTCTCCACTGCGCGCGCTGGTGAAGATGTAAAAGCCAACCTCCGACCAGCCATTCACTCCCTGCGTAATCTCAACCGTTTCGTGCTCGGCATGGTTCGTTGGATAGACCCCGTCCGCGGTGAACCGCGAGCCAGGTGCCGCATCACTCCCCGCCGCGGTAAAGTTGCTGTGCAGCTCCAGCATCGTGGTCTGGGGCGCAACTGTGTCGGAACCGTAGACCTGAATCTCATAGTTGTCCTGCGCCTTCGCGACTCTTAGGCAGGCAAGAACCAGGACGACGAGAATCCATAACCCACAATGCCTGGAAACCGGTTTCTCCGCTATCAAGACTGGCGCCTCTCCAGGACGGCTGATTGAGTTGTTGAACCCGGTGGCCTTAAAGATGCGTCTACTGGAACTGATCGCGATCGCCTCACCTTTGAGATATTTTCGAGGTGAGAGCGCATCACTTGGGTGCGGAGTACACGGTTGCTTCGAACAGCTTCAACCTTCAATTTATCATCGCGGCCAGACTGCATGCTTCGCAAAACAGTCTGCAACACAGGGCGGCGCGATGGCCAATAATTTACGACATCCATGTGAGGACGTGCAGCGGCCAAGAGCGAGGCGGCACGGGTGGTTCACTTTCTTGCAGCAGCGACCGACGATCGTCCTAACTCGCCTGTAGACAGAAAGCTCACACCGCCCACGGGACCGCCCGAGGCCATCTGGTCGCGAATCTTTTCGCGGTTGGGGCCGGCTCGCTTAATGGCCTCCGCGAGGCTGCGCAGCGCCTGCTCGATCGGAGTACCCTCGGGCAGACGAAAGATCCACGGGATGTTCGTACTCGTCAAGGTGCGATCGGAAGATATTGCAACCACCGGGAGGAATGACTTGACCGCGATCTGTTCCGCGAGGTGACTGGAGGGACGGTCGAGTGCGATTAAAGCAAGAACCTGATCTTGATAGATTGCTTTTACAAGTTCGTCGGAAGCTTTTCCCCAGGAGAGTTGGGAAGGAATTCCGATCAGGGATATGATTTGATCTTTGCCACTGATCGCTCGGAGTAGGCTGAGAAGCTCAGCGGAGCGGACGATTTCATCAGCCCGTGGCCCGAAGACGCCAATTTGCACCTTGCTGGTTCTGACGTTGGTCAGCGTTGGCCCGGCATAGTCGACGCCGTCCTCCCCCACGCGAGCATAGGGCTTCTCCATGGTGATACGGCGGTACTCGATGCTCCCATTGCGCACGCGAGCCAGAAATAGCGGAGCGATGTTCTTGCAGTTGGGATCGAAGACCATGTCACCGGTCACACCTTTATAATTCTCGATACCGGTGAGGGCGTCGCGAATCCTGCCTTTATTCAATCCGGCGCGGCAAATGGCATTCAACAGTATCTGCATCGCATCGTAGGCGAGGGAAGCGAATTGATCTGGCGCTTCGTGGAAGCGAGCCTGGTAACGGGCGTTAAAATCGATCCAGCGCGGATCAGTGCGTGTGGGATCATACGGGAAAACCGCCTCGAAGCCTTCCGCAGCCGTGCCTGCTAGCTGAACGAGTTCATCGCCGATCGTGCGATGGCTGCCGAACACGCGCTGCTTCATACCCAGTTCCTGCATCTGCTGCAGGATCATCGCGGCGGGGGCGATGTCGGTCCAAAGCACGATGGCATCCACGCGCGAATCTTCGATCACTTGAAGTTGATGCCGGAAGTCGGTGTCGCCGGGCCGAAATTTCTGCTCGATCACCACCGGGTGCCCGAGTCGGCGAGAAGCGTCGCGAAATTTCGGAACTCCAAAGCGGCCGTATCGATCATTCACGCGCAGGATCGCGACCCGCTTCAGGCCGAGTTCGTCGTAAATGTGGCGAGCCAGCGTGTATCCCTGCTCACGGTCATCCTGAATTGCGATGAAGGACCACGGGATAATGGTCTCGGGAATAGTGGGATCGGTTGAGGCGCTGATGACCAGCGGAGTTTCGGCTTTCAGCGTCAGGCGAAGCGCGATGTGCGTGGATTCCGAGCTAATGGAGCCGAACATCGCCCAGACCTTGTCGTCATAGATCATCCTGACAGCGTCGTTCGAGGCCGCGCCCCAGATGGCGGAATCTCTTGAAACACCGGCAGCGGCAACCCTACTGTTCTGCCAATTGTTATAGTCGTTGTGGAGCACGAGGCGGAACGGCCTACCGCAATAACCTCCGGCAGCATTGGCCTCGTCAATCGCCAGGGTTGCGCCATTCAGCATGCGATTGCCGCGCACCTGGTCGGGGTGGTCGTAAAGCGGCGCCAGAAAACCAATGCGAATCTCGTTCAGGTCCTTGAGGTCGGGGTCGGGAATGTCGCGAGCCGCCCCGTTGTATTCGACCAGATCCTGATAGTACTCGAAGTAGGGAGTTGTGAACTTGGAGAATGGCTGCAAGTCCGCAGGCGCGCCGGTATACGGTTTCAACGAACGTGGCGCTGGGCGCCCCGGGGGATTGCTCCCGCACAAACAGGGTGCGGGCGCCTGGGCCCACGCCGTGGACATTAGCACCACCGAGGCAGCATAGATCAACGCGCGACGCATAAGAGCACTCCTGGCTTGTTGCTCCACTTTTACTCCGGGGCCGATTCGCGGCGGAACATGGCGATCGCTTCGATCTCAACCAGCAAATCAGGCCGGCAGAGAATCGCCTGGATGCCGGTGGACGCCGGCAGCGGATCCAGGCCCTGCGCTTTGTAGAATGCGGTCCGCTCTTCGTTGAAGGCCTGGTAGTCGCGCTCGATGTCGCGGAGATAACACGTGGTGCGCACAATGTCGTGCCAGGTTGCACCTTCGGAGGCGAGCAGCGCCGTGATGTTGTCGAAGGTGCGACGCAGTTGGCCGCGCAGCTCGCCCACGTGCACCGTTCGGCCTTCGTCATCGATGCTGGCGGTACCGGAAATCAACAGAATCGTCAGACCGTTCAGATCAACCCGCAGGCCGCGGGAGAATGCGCTGCCGTACGCGTAAGCTTCATTCAGCGCCGAGTGGTTGGTAATAGCGCGCTTGACTACGGGCGCCGTGGTTATTTCCGCGAGTAGGTCCTGGACATTCATAAGATTACTCCCTAAGAATTCACTTCTTTTGCACTGACTTCCGAACTGGTAGAACTTGTGCCGTCTCCGCCGAGCTTCTCGTCGAGCCGTGTTCCCGAATGCCATGGCTCAAGCCTTTGGCCGTTGCCACCCAAAGGTCGTCTCCCTGAAAGTCGACTCCGAGGATGTAGTTATGCGCCGGCGCAGTTTGCACTGCGATCTTCTTGATGGTGCCGGCCGCGTCGCGCACCAGCATCTCCGGCTTGTGGGTGTCGAGGGCAGGGCGATAGACTGCCCAGTTCGTGCCATCGTAATAAGCCAGTCCCTTGTCGGTGGAGAACCATGCGCGATTGCCGTCCACGGCTTTGACCTGACTCATGAAGTTGCTGGGCAAGCCGCTGTCTTTCTGCATAAAGTTGTGCCAGTAGCGACCGTCATAGCGGCTGGCGCCAAAGTAAGTCGCGACCCAGAGAATTTTGCCCACATAACTCACGGATGTCGTGACTTCGTGAATTAGTCCCTGGTCCTTCATCAACACCAGTTGGGTTTCGCCGTCGGGATCGTCGTATTCTTTCCAACGCTCGGTTTTGACGTCGTATTCGAGCACGCCGCCGCCCCATACCGCGTAGTAAACCTTGTCTTCCGCGGGACTGACGGCGTAGGTCCAGATTTCGTACATGGGCGTATTGCGTTCGTTGAAGAGTGCCCACTGGCCGGTGCGCGTATTGAAGCGGCTTGCGCCGGCGGCAGTGGCAGTCCAAACGAAATCTCCCTGCACCCCGACCCCATACACAATGTCATTGCTTAGGCCGGAATTCAGTTGGGTGAAGTTATCGATGCGGCCGGCGGAGATGCGGCTAAGCCCGCCCATGGTTCCGGCCCAGAGATCGCCCGTACGTTTGTCGAGAGCGAGCGAGAGTACCGCCTGATGCGCCAGACCATCAGTCGGGCGAAAGACTTTCCATGCGCCGTTTTCGTACAGGCCAAGGCCGTTCTCGGTGCCTGCCCAGATTCGGTTTCCATCCACGAGAACACAGAAGACATGATTGTCAGGCAAGCCGTCGGCGGTGTTGAAGTTCTCCCAGCGGAAGCGCGGCATGTCTTGGGCTAACGCAACCGCAGTCGCGAGGGAAACCACACCGACCGCAATCAGCGTCGCGAAATAGATTCTCGATGAGATCTTCATAACGTTTTCAAATACTCAATCAGATCGTTCAGTTCGTCTTTTGTGAGATCGTTGCTCACGCCATGCGTATCTTTTGGGTTGAAGACCGTCCATATTTCTTCCAGCGACCGTGCCGAGCCATCGTGCAGATAGGGCGCGAAATAGGCCACGTTGGGAAGTTGCGGCACATCGATGATTGGTGAGCGATCGGTGGACTTACCGGTGCCGACATCAACTTGCTGCTGGTTGGTGTACTTGGGGCCGCTGTGACAGTAAGCACATTGGTTGTTCTCGGGAATCGGCGCGCCGCTCTTGTTCTTCGTCCTCTCAAAAGTTGCCTTGCCGCGTTCCTGCGCCTGAGTAAGCTCTCCGTTGGGCAAACGGTACCGATTCGGGCGGTCGGGAAGTGAGTAAACAAAGGTCACAAGATCGGTAAGTTGCTGCGGCGTGTAACTCTGCGATCGATAGAAAAATTTCTCCGTGCGCGGGCCGCACTCGGTCGGCATGTCAGGATTGCTACCGTTCCACTTGAATGGTTCGGTCCCCGCCAGGTTTTCCAGCGATCGATTATCGACGATATCCTTGCCGAAGCCGTCGGGCTCGAGGTCCCATTGCAAGCCGTCAATGGTCGCGTCCAGATGACAGTTGGCGCAACCGAACTGGCCTTGAAATGCATAATCGGCGGTGAAGAATAGTTGCTCCCCGCGGCGCAATGCATTTACGGTCTTTGGTCCGCCGAGATCAAATGTCGAAACCACTTTTTCGGTCGATGTGTCGATGACTGAAATATTGTCATCCAGTCGATTCGCCACATATAAGCGCTTACCGTCTTGAGACAACAATGCGCCGCGCGGATTGTGCCCGACGGGAATTCTCGCAGTTACGTAGTTTGCCGATGCGGAAAGATCATTCGCGAGATTGTTTGAAGACTGTCGGTGGATTTTGGCGAACGCCAGCAACTTGCGTATGTCGACCACGGTCACGCTCTCGGAGCCGGCCGTGGTTACAAACATCTTCGATTTGTCTGGAGTGATCACCACGCCCCAAGGCAGAGCGTAATAACGGTCGAGTTCATCAATCGGAACCTGTAGCGTCCCGCCAACATCGTCACCGAACAGAGTCAGCGAGTCACCAAATGCCCACCCGTGCTCCACATGCGCCAGAGGAATCAGGTTTTTGGGACGGAGTTGCGCCGCCACGCCCAGCTTTCCGTCGACAGAGAGGGCCACGTGAAACACACCGGCAGCGTTGCGCAGTTGCTTGCGCTCGACCACAGCCTGACGCGTCGCGTCGATGACGGTGATTTCCGAATTCGGCTGCGTTCGGAAGGCTCCGGCATTGGGATAGATGTGTGTGCCATATACCCATTTGCCGTCCGCGGACAGAGCGAGATAGCTCGCGCCTCGGCCAGCCAGCAGTCGCTTGATTTCCTGGCCGGTGTTCGCATCGATCAGGGAAATGTCGTTGCTGAGGCGGTTCGCGACGTAGAGAGTATTGCCACTCTTGTCACAGACGATGCCGGTAGGTTCAAAACCAGTGGGAATCATGCGCACAACTTTCAAAGTTGTCGCATCAATGACCGATACCGTGTCTGACCACGCGTTGGTCACATAAATCTGCCGGCCGTCGGGAGACAAGATAATTCCGCGTGGCACGTGGCCTACCGGAACCGTACTCACGACCTGGCCTGACGCCAGATCTACAACGCGCAGCTCGTCGCTGGCCTGACATACGACATAGAGGAAGCGTCGGTCTGGCGAGAGCGCCATTTCGATGGGCGAGAGGTAGCGCAGATTGATTGCCGCCTCGGACTGTGGCGATGCGGGCTTGGCCGCAGGCGCAAGCAGCATCAGGAGAAAAGTCAACGCCAACGCAGGAACGATGCCGGCGATCAGCTTCATCTTGCCGCGGAATGAATTCTCCATCTTCATCTACGGCTCCTCCACTGTGAGCACGCGATCTACTGCCACATTCTCCAGCACCTGCTCCTGCCCGCTGGGCCAGTGGATGTTGAGCTTGTCGGCTTTCGTCGCGCTTCCCAAGCCAAAATGAACACGGCCATCGTCTTGTGAGAGATAGCCTGATCCAGCAACGCGCTCGGCGACTTGCTTCCGTCCGCCAGCGAGCAACTCGAGGTGCGCACCGATTCCATCTCGATTGCTCTTCTTCCCTTTCAGCTTCAGGGTGAGCCAATGATTACTGTTCTGGGTGACGTTATGCAGCAGCATCCCGGGCGCGCCCAGGTTCACAACAAACGCATCCATCCTTCCGTCATTGTCGTAATCGGCAAAGCAAGCGCCCCGCGCAACTGACTTTACGTCGAGAGCAGGACCTGCCTCACGCGAAACATCGGCAAACTTGCCGTTTCCCAGCCCGCGAAACAGCGATTGCTCCTGTGGAACCAGGTGGATCAAGCCACCGTGAAAAACCATAATGTCGGGCCAGCCATCATTGTCGAAGTCGTAAATTCCGGTGCCCCAACTCGTGTACTGCGCGGTGGCCTGTGAAATCCCGGAACTTGGCCCAATATCTTCGAATCCATTCGCTCCGGTGTTGCGCATCAGGCGGTTGTATTTCGAGTCGGTCACCCAGAGATCCACGCGGCCGTCGCCATCGATATCGGCAAATACCGGACCCATCGCAGAAGTGTTCTCTCCGTTCTGCCCATAGGCGACACCGAGTTCGGCGGCGACTTCTTCAAACGTGCCGTCGTGCTTGTTGTGAAAGAGGTAGTTCTCGGTCTTGTCGTTGGCGACGTAGATGTCGGGATAACCGTCGCCGTCATAATCCGCTGCCGTGACGCCCATGGTGCGGCCTTTATAGGCGCCGATCCCTGACTTATCGGTCACATCGGTAAATGTTCCGTTGCAATTATTGTGGTAAAGACGGTTCGTCTCCGCGGCATAGTCGAGGGGGCCGGGATAGTTATCAGCGGCGTAGTAGTTTCGATACTTGGGATCGAACTTCACGTACCGGCCGACGAACAGATCGACGCAACCGTCACGATCGTAATCCAGCCAAGCCGAACTGATCGACCAGCCGTCCACCTTGATCCCAGCCTTTTCGGTCACGTCTTCGAACGTGCCGTCGCCGCGGTTGCGATAGAGAATCGCTCGGCCGTAGCCGGTCACGAACAGATCGACGAAGCCATCATTGTCGAAGTCGGCCGCGATCGCAGCCATTCCGTAAATGTTGCCGGCAACTCCGGCCTGCTCGGTGACGTCGGTGAACGTTCCATCGCCGTTATTCCTGTAGAGATGATTGTGCGGGGCGACGGCCGGAGGCTGCTTCAATGGGTAAGGGTGCATGCCGTTTTCGAGCGGCTTGCCGCTGACCACGTAGAGATCCGGCAGTCCGTCGTTGTTATAGTCGAACCAGACACAACCTGATCCAGTACCTTCCAATAGAGAGCCTAGATCTTGCGCTCCGAAGCTGTGCGTGAATTGAATGCCGGACTTCGCTGTGGCGTCCTCAAAGCGAATCGAACTCGGGCTGCTCGGCGGCGCAGGTTGCGCCAGCAAAGCGGAAGAGATCAGCAGGAATGCTAGGCTCAATCGGGTCGAGATTCGCGTTTTCAATTTATTGGCCTCCTGCAGAGCTACGCACAGCGCCGGTCATATCAGCAGGAGTCGTTGACTTCAGCAGAATCATGGGGACGGCATTCTCCGGGGCAGTTTCCGGCCCCGCGTGGCATCCCACACACGCGCGTTGTTCTCCACGGCGCATCCAGAACCAGCCCGCCTGCCGCTTCAGAGATTTGCCGGAGCCATCGAGGAGTTCTATCTGCAGTGGCTGCTCGGTCGGCACCTGAACGAAGAACGAGCCATCGCGCTCTACCGGCGCTGTTCCCAGCAGCTTTATCGTGCCTTCGCTATCTCGCGTGTACAGACGAACAGAGTGGAGCGAGCCGGATGCGAACTTGTATTTCGAGGTATAAGCATTCAGGCAGAGAAGGTTGGCATTCGGCCAGTCGTGCAAGCCCGAGGGATGGCGCTTCGGTACGGTGCGTTCCGCAATGAACGCCGGCTGGGCCACATTCGCATTCGGCTCTACGGCTGCGAGACGTGGAGCGCCGGTACCTGGCTTCCACCACATCAGTTGAAACGGATCCTTGCCCTCCCGCAACGTCACCAGCCAATCGCCTGTCGAGGACTCGATTACATCTCCCGCATAGTCACCCGCGGGAGCGGGGATGCGAACTTCGTGTGCCAGGGCGGAAACGAACCGCCCAAGACCAGAGCGGTAGGCGAATACGATGTCGCCTGACGCGAACTGCTTGCCGGAGTGGCGTGCTGGGCCATGATCGCAGCGGTAGGACTCCACGCCGCTGCCATCGGAATAAACGGTATAGAGTTCCGGCGAGCCGTCGGCCCCGAGCGGGTAGGTAGATTCAAACAAGATGCGGCCGTCGCGAAGAACATCCGTCGGCAGTGAATTTCCCGAACTCCAGGTTAGCTGAACAGCTTTGCCGTCGGTTCGGTCGACGGCCTCAACCACAAATCGGCCACGGCTTTTCTTGGCATAGACGACGTGGTCGCCCGGCAGATAGAAAGGGCGAACACAGTCTTCGGGGCACGACGTAATGCGGTGTAGTTCCCCGCTGGACAACGAAACTTCCCAGATCTGCCACGAATCCTGAGAGCTCTGCTTACCCGCGAACAAAACATTCCTGCCATCCAACGAGACCGAGGGGTCGCCGGAGGCTGCCAGACCTGGGACCAGAGGATGCTTGCCGCTCGCATCTTGAATGAAGATTTTCGCATCGGAGCTGAACCGGTCAGCGCCGCGGATCCAGGCGAGCGGCTCGTACTGTTTCGCAACCGTAAAGAGAAATGCCGGAGGATCTTGACCCGCGGAGAGGACAGGTCGCGTGGGCACGAATCCGACGACGATAAGGATAACGAAGGAGAGCAGCCCGACCGCGATGGGCCGCGCCCGCATTAGACTGCTCCTTCGGCGGCAACCAGTTGCGGACCGAGCCGCCGAGAGGCGTCTCGAATCGCAAGATAGGGTTGCAGATCGTCCATCATCTTCTGGAAATCGCGAAACGTGAGCGACTGGTCGCCGTCGCTCTGGGCCTGATCCGGCGACGGGTGCACTTCAACCAGCAGCCCGTCAGCGCCCACCACCACGGCGGCGCGCGACAGGACTGGAACCAGGCAACGCACTCCGGCGGCGTGACTGGGATCGACAATCACTGGAAGATGGGAAACCGTCTTCAACACCGGGACGGCAGCAATGTCCAGGGTGTTGCGTGTCGCGGTCTCAAAAGTTCGAATGCCGCGCTCGCACAGGATGATCTGCGGATTGCCGTTTATTGCGATCACTTGCGCCGATCGCAGCAGCTCTTCCAACGTGGCAGTCATCCCTCGCTTCAGCAACACCGGCCGGCCACATCCGCCCAGTCTTTCGAGCAGCGCGTAGTTCTCCATGCTGCGCGTGCCCACTTGCATGAGGTCGGCGTACTCCGCGATCAAGTCGACGTCTTCCTCACTCATCACTTCGGTGACGATTGCCAGTCCGGTTTCTTCCCGCGCTTTGCGCAGAATTTTGAGGCCTTCGATTCCCAGACCCTGGAAGGAATAAGGTGAGGAGCGCGGTTTATAGGCGCCTCCGCGGAGAAGGCGCGCGCCTGCAGCCGCCACCATTTCGGCGGTCCGCAGCAATTGCTGCTCCGACTCGACCGCGCACGGCCCTGCCATCACCACGAAATCGTCACCGCCGATCTCCACACCGCCAGCCCGAACCACGCTGTTGGCGCACGCGTCGGTCTTGGCTACGAGATCGAAACACGAGAACTGGCCGTTCCATGTAGGGTTCATGAATGGCGACCGGTAATCTTACTCAGCTGCGAGCCGCCAATCACTACTAAGAAACTACTAAACTATTTGTGATTTCAATCACATGCGGCGGAACGCACGGGCGGGAACCACGGGAAGGAATCAGGGTGCAAATGGGACTTTCGAATGAATTGCGGCGGGCGGCTGAAGCCGCGCCCTTTCCAACCAGCCGACAACGGGAAGCGATCTACCAAGGACGACGCTGGATTCTCGGTTAGTGCGAAACCGTGACCACTGCGTCTTCCGGATAACCTTCCATGCCAAACTCGGGAACGTCGAGACCGTCTTCTTCCACCTCCGGCGCCACTCGCATGCTTTTCGCTTTGTTGACGCCCCAGAAGACCGCGTAGGTCAGGCCGAACGCCCAGACAGCATACAAAGTCGCTCCCATCAGCTGACAGAAAAACTGACGCGCATCGCCGTGAATCAAACCAGTCACGCCCTGCCCGGCGTGGCCTAAGTAAGACGCTGCGCCAACGCCATTCCATCCCGCGCCGTAAGTACCGTCGGCGAAAATGCCCACGCTCACCGCACCGAGCCAGCCACAGTATCCGTGCACCGAAATCGCGCCACAGGGATCATCGATCTTGAGGACTCGATCGTTGAAAAGAACGCCAAAGCAAACCAGACATCCTGCCAGTACGCCGATCGCTGTCGCCGAAGTCGGAGACACAAAAGCGCAGGGAGCGGTGATCGCAACCAATCCCGCGAGCATTCCGTTACAGGCCATAGTTATATCCGGCTTGCCGAACAGGGAATACCACAAGAGCATGGCAGCGGCCGAGCCCGCAACCGCAGCCAGATTGGTGTTCACTGCGACTACAGAAATGCGAAGATCGGTGGCTCCGAGAGTGGAACCGGGATTGAATCCCATCCATCCAAAAAGCAGGATGAACGTGCCCGTCACTACATAGACGATGTTATGAGCGGGAAATACGCGGATCTTCCCCCCGGGTCCATACTTACCCAGACGCGGCCCGAGAATAATCGCGAGAGCCATGGCGCAGAAACCACCAACGGCGTGGACGACGGTCGATCCCGCGAAGTCGACATAGCCGTGACCCAGATTCAACGTCGAACCGACTTGCGACAGCCAGCCTCCACCCCAAGTCCAACAACCGGAAATCGGATAAAGAATTGCGCCGATGAAGAGCTCACAAAGCAGAAACGCCCAGAAGGTGATCCGCTCACACACCGCACCGACAATAATGTAGCCGGCGGTTTCCATGAAGACGACTTCGAAGAGCGTCAAGCAATTGCTGGCACTGTCATAGGCGGGACCGACGAGAAAAAAGCCCTTCCCACCAACGAATCCCCATTGGCCGCTACCGATGAGAAAGTGGTTGAGTGTAGGAAGGCCGCCCAAATTGGTGGGCGCGGCATTGACGGCGACAGCGCCGAACTGGAATGCGTAACCGACTGCGTAATAGGCCAGGAAGGCAAATACGTATGCCGCGAAATTCAACATCATCAAATGGGCGGCATTCTTTTTTCGGACCAGTCCGCAGGTAAGCAATGCGAAACCGGCTTGCATGAATAGGACGAGATAGCCGGTGTTCAAGGTCCACGCGAAATTTGTCGCGACGCGAATGTGACCAACGCTGTCGGCCAGCTTCACGGCAAGCGGTTCTTTCGCCGACTCCGCCTGGTAGTCGTCAAAAGCTTTCTTGTTCGCGGCGTAGTCTGGGGCCATCTTATCGGTGGGCTCGGCAACTACAAAAGGATTGCCAGCAGCATCCACGGCCGTGGCCTTATCGCCGGTAGCCGTGCCGGAGGGATCGGGCTTTGGCTCATCGACGGCATAACAAGGCGTGGATAGTCCCGCCAACAGACCGGCGGCCAGGATGATGGGGGCAAGGGCCGACACTGTCGCCGATAATAACGACAGGCACAGAGAGTGCCCGTCGACTCGCTTTGTCATGTTTGCTTGCTCCTGTTTCGAAGGGGTGATGAATTTTCTGCTGGCCGTGCGCTTGCTGGAAAATCCGTCAAATTCCCGTGCGAGCGCACTCCTGAATCTTGGAGGGAAGGGCTGACCAGGAAAGAGCCGACCCCGACGAGCGCAGTTTGCGTTCGATCGCAGTCCTCTCCCTAATCCGCAGACGATAAAGGCATAGATCAGCGGAGTCCAATTCAAATTTCTTATAGGGCCGATCAGACTGTCGAATAACACAGGGCGCGAATACGCAGCTCTTTGCGCTATGGCTACAAAATTCTTTCGTGGGCGTAGCCAGCTGCCAGCAGGGCGGCCAGAAGCTCTGCAATATGAGCAGGGCCTCGAGTCTCCATCGTGATATCAATGGCGGTGTCGCCCAGGTTGACCCCGTGATAGGCGCGGTCGTAAGCAGTCTCGACGATGTTCGTGCGATGTTCGGCCAGAATCCCGGTCAACCGATGCAGCGCGCCGGGATAGTCCGTCAAATGAACCCGCAGACGCACCAGCCTGCCATCTTTCACCAGACCGCGCTCGATGATTCGTGAGAGCAGCGTGACGTCGATATTGCCTCCGCAAACCAGCACGGCAACCTTCTTGCCTTCCAGCGGCAGTTTGCGATTCAGCACCGCTGCAATGGACGCTGCGCCTGCGCCTTCGGCCAGCGTCTTCTCCCGCTCCAAAAGCAACAGGATGGCGTTGGCGATCTCTTCTTCTTCAACGGTCACAATGTCGTCGACATATTTTTGTACCAGCGGGAATGTGCGCTCCCCGGCTCGACGCACCGCAATTCCGTCGGCAATCGTAGCCGCCGGCTCGAGAGTTACCGGGCTGCCTTGCGCGACCGCGGCTTTCATCGAAGGCAATTTAGCCGGCTGAACTCCGTAGACCCTGATGCCGGGATTCATTTCCTTCACTGCGCAGGCGATGCCGCCGATCAGGCCGCCTCCTCCGATCGGAGCGACAATCGCCTCAATATCAGGTTGCTGTTGCAAGATTTCCAATCCTAACGTTCCCTGACCGGCAATGACCGCATCATCATCGAAGGCGTGGATCAGGGTGAGATGATGTTGCTGGCTCTGTTCGATCGCCTTCTCATAGGCCTCGTCGTAATTCGTGCCGTGCAGCACGACTTCCGCTCCGTACGCTCGAGTAGCGGAGACTTTTGTGAGCGGGGTCGACAGCGGCATATAGATAACCGCCCGAATACCACGCCGGCCCGCATGATAGGCCACTCCCTGCGCATGATTTCCGGCAGACGCGGCAATCACCCCCTGTCCGCGTTCTTCGGCGTTCAAGGTGAGCAACTTGTTCAACGCGCCCCGCTCTTTGAAAGCTCCGGTTCGCTGTTGATTGTCAAGCTTAAGGAACACTTCACTCCGGGTGAGGCCCGAAAAGGTTTCCGAGTGTGTGCATGGAGAAACGCGAATGGCTTCGCGAATCCGGCCCATCGCCGTTTGGATATCCTTGATCCCAATCATAGCTTTCGCGCGGCTATCTTAAACGCCTGCTGCCGCCGGCAACAGTCCCGGTCATCAGGCGCCTTGCTGGACCGTGGAAACAAGGTGAGCAGAACGCGGCACCGCGGCTCTGAGGTAGGTGTCGATGGCCGCCGCCGCCCTGCGGCCTTCGGAAATGGCCCACACCACCAGCGACTGGCCTCGCCGCATATCGCCCGCAGCAAAAACGCCCGGCACAGACGACATGTAGTTCTGGTCCGTCGCCACATTGCCGCGCGGATCGAGAACCACGCCCAGTTGCTCAATCATCCCGTTTCGAACCGGACCCAGGAAGCCCATGGCGATGAGCACCAAGTCTGCTTCAAGTGTGAAGTCGCTGCCAGGAACCGGCTCAAACTTCGGCGGAGGACCGACACGCACGGCATGCAACTGCTTGACGCTCCCTGCCTCGCCGCTAAATTTTGTGGTGGCAACGCTCCAGTCTCGAATGCCGCCCTCTTCGTGCGCAGCCTCGGTGCGCAGTTGCATCGACCACAGCGGCCAGGGCGTCTGCGGAGAGCGTTCATCTGGCGGCTTGGGCATGATCTCGAACTGGTGTACCGAACGCGGCTTCTGCCGATGACAGGTCCCCAGGCAGTCGGCGCCCGTGTCACCGCCGCCGATGATCAGCACTCGCTTGTCCGTCGCCAAGACTTCGATTGAAGGATCGACCGTGTCGCCGAGGCAGCGGTGGTTCTGCTGCGGCAGATACTCCATGGCAAAATGGATCCCTTTCAGCTCGCGCCCCGGCACGTTAAGATCGCGCGCATGTTCGGCTCCGCCTGAAAGTACGATGGCATCGAAGTCGCGCCGCAAATCTTCCACCGAAACATGATTGCCGACTTCCGCTCTGGTAACGAACTTCACTCCTTCGGCGGACATCTGTTCCATCCGCCGATCGATGATGTGCTTCTCCAGCTTGAACTGCGGAATTCCGTAGCGCAGCAACCCGCCAATGCGGTCCGCCTTTTCGTAGACCACAACCGCGTGTCCGGCGCGGCATAGCTGCTGAGCCGCCGCCAGTCCAGCCGGTCCGGAGCCGACAATCGCAACTTTCTTGCCGGTGCGAACCTTCGGCGGCTCAGGCCGGATCCAGCCTTCCTGGAATCCGCGCTCAACAATATTCTTTTCGGTCTGCTTGATCGTCACCGCCGGTTGGTTGATGCCCAGCACGCACGAGGCTTCACAAGGCGCCGGACAAATCCGGCCGGTAAATTCCGGAAAGTTGTTGGTCGCGTGCAACTGCCGCACCGCTTCCTTCCAACGCCCGCGATACACCAGATCGTTCCAGTCGGGAATCAGATTGTTGACCGGACATCCCGTCTGACAAAATGGCACACCACAATCCATGCAGCGTGCACCTTGCTTCTTAAGCGTCTCCTCGGGAAGATCGAGATAGATTTCGAACCAGTCATTGACCCGCTGGGTGACCGGACGCCGGGGAGCAAGTTCGCGGGAATATTCCAGGAAGCCGGTTGTCTTACCCATGCTGAACCTGCCTATTGCGCGCCGACGGCGCCTGCGTCCGTTCGCTCTGTGCGAGAACCGCCAACGGCAGGCTCGGTGTATAAGGTTGGCGGCTGCGGCTCAGTCCCAGCACGCGCTTGAATTCGTGCGGGAAGACCTTGATGAAGCGGGGCAGCACCTCAGACCAGTTTTCGAGAATCCATTTCGCGCGGCGGCTGCCCGTCAATTCCAGATGACGGGTCACAAGATCTCTTACGATTTGCGCATCCAGCGTTTCCGCCACGGGCTCAAGATCGACCGAGCCCAGATTGCATCGCTCTTCCGTAAAATTACGGCGCTCGTCAAACACGTAAGCAACGCCGCCACTCATGCCGGCGGCGAAATTCCGCCCACACGATCCCAGCACGAGCACCATTCCTTTCGTCATGTACTCGCAGCCGTGATCGCCTACGCCCTCCACCACGGCGGTCGCACCGGAGTTGCGAACCGCAAATCGCTCTCCGGCAACTCCGTTGAAAAAGGCCTCCCCGCTAGTTGCGCCATAGAGCGCAACGTTACCGATGAGGATGTTCTCCTCGGGGGCGAAACCGGAAGCGCGCGGCGGATACACAATTAGGCGTCCGCCCGACAAACCTTTGCCCACGTAGTCGTTTGCCTCGCCTTCGAGCATGAGCGTGACACCGTTCGCCAGGAACGCACCCAGGCTTTGCCCCGCCGACCCGGTCAAGCAAACCCGGATGGTGTCGTCGGGTAATCCCGCGGACCCATATTTGCGCGCAATATCCCCACTCAGCATCGTGCCCACGGAGCGATGGACATTGCGTACCCGCAAGTTGATTTCGACGGGAACAAGCGTGTCGAGTGCGGCGCGAGATGCAGCAAGGATCTTGTGATCCAGAGCTTCTTGCAGCCCGTGATCCTGCGCCTGCACGCATCGCCGGGCAACGCGTGAAGGCAGCGGCGGGCTGTAGAGAATCGTCGAAAGGTCGAGACCGCGCGCTTTCCAGTGATCGAGGGCGGGCTCAGCGTCGAGCATGTCAACCCGGCCCACCATCTCATCGAAGCTACGGAACCCCAGTTCAGCCATGTACTGACGAACTTGTTCCGCGAGGAAGAAAAAGAAACTAATTACGTGCTCGGGCTGCCCCTGGAACTGTTTGCGCAGCACGGGGTCTTGCGTGGCGATGCCCACCGAGCAGGTATTGAGATGACACTTGCGCATCATCACGCAGCCCATCGCGATCAGGGGAGTCGTGGCGAAACCGAACTCTTCGGCGCCGAGCAATGCGGCGATGGTTACGTCCCGGCCGGTTTGCAACTTGCCGTCAGTCTGTACGCGTATGCGGCTGCGCAGATCGTTCAGCAAGAGCACTTGCTGCGTCTCCGCCAAACCCAACTCCCACGGAATGCCGGCGTGCTTAATGGAACTCAGCGGCGAAGCTCCGGTTCCACCACTGTCCCCACTGATCAGGACAACGTCTGCATGCGCCTTAGCCACGCCGGCAGCCACCGTCCCTACGCCCGACTCCGCTACAAGTTTGACCGCGATGCGAGCCTGCGGATTGACGTTCTTCAGGTCGTAGATCAGCTGCGCGAGATCCTCAATGGAGTAAATGTCGTGATGCGGCGGCGGCGAAATCAATCCTACTCCCGGGATCGAATGGCGTATGCGAGCAATTACTTCGTCGACTTTATGCCCCGGAAGTTGGCCGCCCTCGCCCGGCTTTGCGCCTTGCGCCATCTTGATCTGCAACTCATCCGCGTTGACCAGGTAATTCGCGGTCACGCCAAAACGCGCCGAAGCCACTTGCTTCACGGCGCTGCGCCGCAGGTCTCCGTTTGCATCCGGCTTGAACCGCTCTTCGTCTTCGCCACCTTCACCGGTATTCGACTTCCCTCCAATGCGGTTCATGGCAATCGCGAGCGTCTCATGCGCTTCTTTGCTGATGGAGCCGAAAGACATCGCGCCGGTGGTAAAGCGTTTCACAATCTCTCTGGCGGGCTCGACTTCTTCGATGGGGACGGGCTTCTCGCTCTTCTTCAACGTCATCAGGCCGCGAAGGGTGCACAAATTGGCGCTCTGCCGGTCGATGAGGTCGGTATATTCCTGGAAAGTCTGAGAGCTCTCTTGCCGCACCGCCTGCTGCAGTTTGCTGATAGTCAGCGGATTCAACAGGTGATATTCCCCATTCGTCCGTTGGTGGTAGTTGCCTCCCACCGCAAGCTCGGTCTCAAACTCCGTGACCGGTCGCAGCGAATGTTGGTGATTAAGCTGCGATTCGCGGGCGAGAACGTCGAGCCCCGAACCTTCCAGCCGCGACGTTGTGCCGGCAAAATAAGTTTCCACCAATTGTTTATTTAGTCCGATCGCTTCGAAAACCTGCGCTCCCTGATAGCTCTGCAATGTCGAAATGCCCATCTTCGCGAAGGTCTTTAGCAGCCCCTTCTTCACCGACTTCATGAAATTCTTGACCGCGAGCTCCGGGGTAATGCCGTCTGGTAGTTCACCGCGCCAGGCAAGATTCTCCACTGTCTCCAGCGCAAGATAAGGATTGATCGCGCTCGCTCCGTATCCGCTGAGCAAGGCGAAGTGCATCACCTCGCGGGGCTCCCCGGATTCCGTAATCAGCGCCACCTGAGTTCTCGTCTCTTCCCGCACCAGCAGGTTGTGCACGGCAGCGAGGGCCAGCAGGCTGGGGATGGGCGCGTACTCTTTGTCGACCCCGCGATCGGAAAGGATTAAAAGACTGTACCCTGCCTTCACCGATAGTGAAGCTCTTTGGCACAGTTCATCGAGTGCTCGCTTCAGTCCGGCCTCTCCTTCGCTTGCCCGGAACAGGGTGGGCAGCGTTGTGGCCAGCAGATCCCGGGTCGACACGCGGCGCAGCTTTTCCAATTCGCGGTTGCTCAGCAGCGGATGCTCCAGCTTCAACATGTGGCAATTTTCTGGCGCTTCCTCGAGAATGTTGCGCTCGCTGCCGATGTAACTGATCAGCGACATCACCATTTCTTCGCGAATGGGATCGATCGGAGGATTCGTTACCTGCGCGAACAGTTGTTTGAAGTAGTTGAACAGCGGCTGAGGACGATCGGAGAGACATGCCAGCGGCGTATCCGTGCCCATCGATCCAATCGGCTCCTCGCCAACCGATGCCATGGGCGCAAGGATCATTTTCAAATCTTCATCGGTATAACCGAACGCACGCTGCCGGCGAAGCAAAGTCTCAGGGTTGGGAGGATGCGTGCGGGAAGGCTCGGGCAACTGATTGATCGTGATCTGGTTGTCCTTGAGCCATTGCGCGTACGGTTGCTGCGCGGCCAGGTTCTGCTTGATCTCCTTATCGGAAACGATGCGGCCTTCGACCGTATCTACTAGAAACATTTTCCCAGGCTGCAAGCGGCCTTTCCTCTTCACTTGCTCCGGGGCTACGTCGAGGACACCGGCTTCGGAGGCCATGATCACGACATCGTCATGGGTAACTACGTACCTTCCAGGACGCAGACCGTTGCGATCGAGCGTGGCGCCGATCACACGGCCGTCGGTGAAGGCAACCGCCGCCGGGCCGTCCCACGGTTCCATCAGGCAAGCGTGATATTCATAAAAAGCCCGCTTTTCCGGCTTCATGTGCGGGTTTCCGGCCCACGCTTCCGGAATCAGCATGGCGATGGCGTGAGGCAGGCTGCGCCCAGCCTGGAGCAAAAGCTCCAACGCGTTGTCGAAGTTGGCGGAGTCGCTGCCCTCGGGCTCGATGATGGGAAAAAGTTTCTTGAGATCGTCGCCGAAAAGTGGCGATGCCAGCAGCGACTGCCGCGCGTGCATCCAGTTCACGTTGCCGCGCAGCGTATTGATTTCGCCGTTGTGAGCGATGTAGCGATAAGGATGTGCGCGCTGCCAGCTCGGAAACGTGTTCGTCGAAAAGCGCTGATGGACCAGGCAGAGAGCGCTGACTACATCGGGGTCCGAAAGCTCGCGGTAGAAGTTGGCGAGTTGCGAAGCCAGCAGCAGTCCTTTGTAGACAACGGTTCGGCAAGAAAGCGAAGGAATATAAAACATCCCCGCGTCCTCAACCTCCGACGTCCGCATTTCATTTTCTGCCAGCTTGCGAACAACGTATAACTTGCGCTCGAAGGCATCCTCGTCGAGACCCGGACGGCATCCGATAAAAATCTGTTGCATGTAGGGTTGCGAAGCGCGCGCCACTCGGCCCGTTGCCGAAGCGTAGACCGGCATATCCCGCCAGCCAAGAATCGAAAAACCTTCCTCGCGAACGATGCGCTCAAGCACTCCTTCGCACTGCAGCCGAGCGTGCTTTTCCACGGGCAGGAAGGTCATTCCGACGCCGTAGGAGCCAGGCAGAGGCAACTCGAATCCCAATTTCGCGCATTCTCGCGCGTAAAATTTGTGCGGAATTTGAATCAGCACGCCCGCACCGTCGCCGGTTTCGGCGTCGCAACCGCAAGCGCCTCTGTGCGCTAGATTCAGCAGCACCTGGATCCCGTTACGAATAATGTCGTGGCTCTTTTCGCCGCGGATGCTGGCCACGAATCCGATCCCGCAGGCATCATGCTCCTGCGCAGGATCGTACAGACCCTGCGCGGGCGGAATTCCGTTGATCTGGCGCCCCCGGGACATCGCGGCATCTCCCTGCGTTTGAATTGCTTACGAATCGGTTGTCCTGGATCGAGCCAAAGGCTGCTGGCACAGCCCACACTCCACTCCAAGCCTATTCCGTCAATTCTGTGATAAGGCCTGGCTGCCGACAAGTACAATTCAGAATTTCGATGCAGAGTATGCGAATTTCCAACTCGATGGCTGCCAGGACATGGGCACGAAAACGAGGGGCCATTTCTTGCGCCTGCCCTCAACCTACGATACCTTCAGGCTAGTCTTGTTCTAATCTGCGATGGACCATTCCTGTTACAAGTGCGGCCATAGCGTCGAAGATGGTAAGCCGTTCTGCTCACAATGCGGAGCCCCACAGATTCGCGTGGTCCCGCCAGAGGGAGCAGTCCCCGTCATCACGGGGAGCGTTTTGACCAACGATCTTCCGATTCTTTCATCTGATCCACCCACAGTCCCCGGCGTCCTGAGAGCTTCCTCCCTTTCCCCTGGGATCGAATGGTCAACGGCTCTGCGATCTTGTGCGATTGCCGCACTGATAGCAGCTCTGCTCATGACTCTCGGCCTGATGGTCCCTGTTCTGGCCGGGTTGGGCGCAGGATTTCTAGCGGTCACTCTTTGCCAGCGGCAGAATGCAGCCTGGGGCGTCGATGCGCGTTCTGGAGCGCAACTCGGAGCGGTGTGCGGCGTTTTGTTTTTCGGAATCGGGGCTGTTTTCGAGACTGCGACCGTGGTGCTGTTTCATACTGGGAGCCAAGTTCGCCAGAAGATACTCGAAGCGCTTCAGCAGGCCGCTTCCCGTTCCAGTGATCCGCAGGTGCAGGCTGCCTTCGAGACCCTGAAAACGCCTCAAGGGATGGCCCTCCTGTTGGTCTTCGGGCTGCTGGTCCTGTTTCTGGTTTCGATCGCTGCCGGCAGCCTCGCGGGAGCCCTGACCGGGGCATTCCTCGGGCGGCGGAACAGGCCGTAAACCATGTCTTGAACAGGCCTTGCCGCAACCCGCGTACGCCGCGTATGATGCACCGTTTGCCTTCCTACGCCATGAACAAACCAGCACGCGGCTCGCTGCTCGGCATTGAGCACCTCGAGGACAAAGAAATCCTGGGCTTGCTCAAGCTGGCCCGTCGGATGAACCCTCTCAAGGCGCGCCCGCTGTTACGCAACAAACGCATCGTGCTGTTGTTTTACGAAGCTTCCACTCGCACTCGAAGTTCATTCGAGATCGCTGCCAAGTCGCTGGCGGCGATGACCACGCTGGTGCAATCGTCGGGATCAAGCATCGAGAAGGGTGAATCTCTGCTTGACACCGGCTACACATTACGCGCGGTCGGTGCCGATGCCATCGTCATCCGTCATCCTGCTGCAGGCGCGCCGCACCTTATGGCGAAGCATCTCGACATTCCTGTCATCAACGCCGGCGATGGCATGCACGAGCACCCGTCCCAGGCGCTGCTCGACGCCTTCACGATTCTGAAACACAAGAAGTCGCTCAAAGGTTTGCAGATCGCGATCATCGGCGATATCTACCACAGCCGCGTCACCCGCTCCAACTGCCATCTGTTAAGCCGGTTCGGCGCGAAGATCACGCTGTGTGGACCGCCTGAGTTTGTCCCTGACGTGGCTGCCACGCTTTCTCCCGGGTTGCGCGTCACCCGTCACATGGAAGAAGCGCTGCGCGGTGCGGATGTGATCATGCTGTTGCGCCTGCAAAAGGAACGCCTCGCCGGCCAGAAGATTCGCTTGCAAGACTACGTCGCGCGTTATCAAATGACGGCGGCACGAATGAAGCTGGCCAAGCGCGATGCCATCGTTATGCATCCCGGTCCGATCATTCGAGGTCTTGAGTTGACTGCAGAAGTCGCAGACAGTCCGCAATCCAAGATCATCGATGAAGTTCACAATGGAGTCCCCACCCGCATGGCAATTTTGGCGCGGGCGTTGGGCAAAGCCAAATGAGCCACAGAATTTCGCGGATCAAACACGAATTGACCGATGGCAAACGATAAATCTAAGCCGGGGTCGTTGCTGATCAAAGGCGGTCATGTTATCGATCCCGCAGCGAAGATCAACGCGCCGATGGACCTTCTGCTGCGCGACGGGCGGGTTGCTGAGATCGCTCTGCCCAATAAGATTCGCGGCGGTACCGACGAGAAGTTTGATGCGCGCGGCCTGATGGTCGCCCCGGGATTCATCGACCTGCATGTTCACCTTCGTGAGCCGGGACAAAGCTACAAGGAAACGATTGCGACAGGTACTGCGGCCGCCGCCGCTGGGGGTTTCACCTCGGTTTGCACCATGCCGAACACGGCTCCTGTGGTCGATAATGCTGAGTGGGTCGCGTGGTTGCGGCATGCCGAGCGAGGTGCAGTGGTGAACGTATTTCCCATCGCGGCCGCGACTGTGCACTCGCGCGGTGCGGCCCTTACCGACTTTGCTGCGCTCCAGAGAGCCGGCGCAATTGCTGTGACCGATGACGGCAAGCCCATCCTCGACGACGAAATCATGCGCGCTGCCCTGCGTCTCGGCGCGGAACTTAATCTGCCCGTGGTCCAGCACGCCGAAGATACGCGCCTCACGGAAAATGCTTCCATGCACGAAGGCCCCACCAGCTTCCGTCTCGGCCTCCGCGGCATGTCAGCGGCGGCTGAAGCCAGCGTCGTGGATCGCGACGTGACTCTCGCACAGCAGATTCGTGAATCGCGCCTGCACGTCGCGCATCTTTCCACTTCCGATGCGCTCAAGGCCGTGCGCCGTGGCAAGCGCGCCAAGGCGCGCGTTACCTGCGAAGTGACGCCGCATCATTTCACTCTGCTCGACGAGGACGTGGGCGAGTACAACACGAATTTCAAGATGAACCCGCCCTTGCGTTCGGCCTCGGATCGCGAAGCCATTCTGGTTGCGCTCGCCGATGGCACCGTAGACGCCATCGCCACCGACCACGCTCCTCACGCCACGCACGAAAAGCAGGTCGAGTTTGAGCGCGCCGCCTTCGGCATTACGGGGCTCGAAACCGCGCTGGCCCTGGCCATTACGAAGCTTCATCGCGAGCACAAAATTCCGCTGCCTCGCATCGTCGATCTTTTCACTGCCGGTCCCGCCCACATCTTCGACCTCCGAGGCCGCGGCTCGCTGGCCCGCGGCAACTTCGCCGACGTCACCATCTTCGACCCCAAGAAGCGTTGGACGTTCGAAGCGGCAAAGTCGCGGTCCTTGTCGCGCAACACTCCGTTTGACGGCTGGCAGTTCACGGGGAAAGTTGTGGCGACGATTGTGGGCGGGAAGATCGCGTACCGCGCGGAGTAATCAGCCCAGAATCCCCATCTTTTTCCCCACCCTCCCCAGCACCGCCAGCGCTTGCTCCAACTCTTCTTTCGTGTGCTTGGCCGTCATGATGGTGCGGATGCGGGCTTTGCCTTCGGGCACGGTCGGAAATGCGATGCCGGTGCCGAGGACGCCTTCCCGGAACAGTTCGCCGGAGAAATCCATGGTGAGCTTGCCGTCGCCGATAATAATCGGCGTGATGGGAGTCTCGCTGGCGGGAGTGGCGCGGCCGCCGATGTCGAAGCCGAGCAATCCAAGTTCTTTTTTCCAGAAGCGAGTGTTCTCCCAGAGCTTCGCCATGCGCTCGGGTTCGTTCTCCAGAACATCAAAAGCGGCAATGCAAGTGGCCGCCACCGACGGCGGATGCGAGGTTGAAAACAAAAACGGCCGCGCCCGGTGATAGAGAAAATCAATCAGATCGCGCGAGCCGCAGACGTATCCGCCGAGCGCGCCGATGGCCTTGGACAGCGTTCCCACCTGAATATCCACACGGCCATGCACGTTGAAATGGTCGATGGTGCCCCGGCCGTTGCGGCCAAGAACGCCGGACGCGTGGGCATCGTCGACCATCATGATGGCGCCATATTTTTCCGCTATATCACATAGACCAGGCAGAGGGCCGATATCGCCATCCATGGAGAAAACGCCGTCGCTGATCAGCAGCTTCTTCCCCGGCTCGTCCTTCACGCTGGCGAGTTGTTCTTCCGCGTGGGCGACATCCTTGTGGCGGAAGACCAGAATCTTCGCCCTCGACAAACGCGCACCATCGATGATCGAGGCGTGATTCAGCGCATCGGAAATGATGAAATCGTCCTTACCCAGCACCGCAGAAACCGTGCCCGCATTCGCCGCAAAGCCCGACTGCAAGACCACGCACGCCTCCACGTTCTTGAAGCGCGCAATCTTTTCCTCCAGCTCCATGTGAATCCGCATCGTGCCGGCAATAGTGCGCACCGCGCCCGATCCCACGCCGTACTTGCGCGTCGCGTCCAGCGCCGCCTCGCGCAGCTTGGGATGGGTGGTCAACCCCAGATAATTGTTCGACGCCAGGTTGATTACCTTCTTTCCGTCGAAGGTACAAACCGGCGCTTGCTCGTCCTCCAAGACGCGTAGCTTGAAGTGCGTGCCTTTGACCTTAAGCTCGTTGAGCTGACCAGTGAGATAAGAGAGCGGGTTGGTGCGGGTTGCGGTAGTCATGAGAACCTCGTGGCCGCGGACGAACAAGCCCTTGACGTGAGAGTAGTCTAGAACATGATTGGGTTGCCGGTGGCAATGCTGGCCTCGCACAGCAGCTTCGTGGTGGTGAAGAACTCTTTCTCGGAATCCACCAGAATGTCGCTGGAGTGGAGCACGGTGCTCGCTTCTTTCAATAGCTTCGCCGCGTCTTTGCTGGAGATCCAATCGCCGGTGTGCGTGCCGTCATAGAGAACTTTTTCCAGCAGAATGGGACACCGCGGTCCGGGGCTGCCTTGCAAGCCGCGCAGAAAGCTTCGCAAGTTCCCAACTTTTGTGATGTTGCCGAGAAACATTGAGAGCAGACAGCCCTCGTGCTCACAGGACTCACCCATCCACTGGCCGTGAGCCTCCCATTCCTGTTCGGAAGGATCACCGGTCAGCCTGGGCTCGCCCGACTCATCGAAAGTGAGACGGCCAGGAATCGGGTGAGGCTTGGCCTTGCCCTCCGGGATGCAAGTACAGCTCACGAATGCATCAAGGCCCATCGATTTACTTCCGACTCCAATCGCCTGCCCGGTTCATTCTCACTGCACACATTCGCGGGCGAGAGTGCCAGCGCAACCCTCACCGTACGCCGTTCGGATAGATGAGTATCTTGCTGGCCTCGCCAGTCTTCAACCGCTCCATGGCTTTGGAAAAATCTTTCATCGGGATGCGGTCCGTGATCACCGGATGCAGATCGAGTTTTCCCGCCTTGAGTAACGCTGTCATCTGATACCAGGTTTGATACATGCGGCGCCCGTTGATGCCTTGCACCGTGATCCCCTTAAAAATAATGTCTTCGGAAAAATTCAGCGAGATGGGCTTTGAGGTGAGACCAAGAAGCGAAATTCTACCCCCGCGCCGCACGATATCGAAGGCGGTTCGAATTGAATCGGGATGCCCCGCCATCTCCAGCACCACGTCCACTCCCAGGCCTCCCGTCTTCTCCATCACAATCGCGCGTACATCTTCCTTCGAGGGACCGAGCACATAGTCGGCCTTCATCTCGCGCGCGATTTTTCGCCGGTGCTCGTTCACTTCGATGGCAAAGACGCTCGTCGCACCCACCGCTCGAGTTACTGCAATAGCAAATAGTCCGATGGGCCCGCAGCCGGTAATGGCCACGGTCTTTGCAGCAATGTCACCCGCAAGCACGGTGTGGACGGCGTTGCCGAGGGGGTCGAGAATCGAGGCATACTCGTGCGGAATAGCTGGATCGAGCTTCCAGATATTCGATTCGGGGATGACTACATACTCCGCGAAAGCGCCGTTCGTATCCACGCCAATGATCTTTACGTTCTGGCAGATGTGGGCCTCACCGGTGCGGCATTGCAGACACTTGCCGCAGGCCACGTGCATTTCGGCGGAAACAAAATCGCCTTCCTTTACGCTGGTCACTTCATCGCCAAAAGCGGCGACCTCGCCGCAGAATTCGTGCCCTGGTATGAGCGGCGGATGAATTCGATTCTGCGCCCAGCGATCCCAGTTGTAGATGTGCAGGTCAGTGCCGCAGATGGAAGCCATTTTCACTTTGACCAGCACTTCGGTCCGTCCAAAAGCGGGTATTTTAACTTCGCGAATCTCCGCGCCCGGTGCGGACTCCGGCTTGACGACCGCCAGCATTGTGGATGACATGCGATTAAGACCTCACGGCTAATGGGAAAGGGCTTCCCTAGTTAGTTTCGGCTTGCCGAGCCTTTGAAGCAAACGAAAGATTGTAGCACCAGCGTGAGACGCTTTCTCTGAGGCTTTGGTTGTGGCGCCCATCCTTCGCCTAGCTCATGGGCTTGTAGGTTTTGGGAGGCGCCACCTTATAGTCCTCCGACTTGCCGCGTGGGATGCTCAAAGTCTTCCACTCGTCCGAGCGCAAATGCTTGGCCAGAAATATGATTTGTCCGATATGCCCGCCGTAGTGCGCGATCTGCCTGTTGATGGCCTGGATAACGGTATGCGGTTCGCCCCGGATAGTCACGGCGCGCATCACGTCTTCGGGCTTGAGCGCATCGAGCGCGCGAAACACCTGCGCCCATCCTTCTTCCCACCACCGCAAAACCTCGGCTCGGCTAGTCGCGGTGTTGAGTTCAAATTCCCGATCGCGAAAGCGGTCGGGTTTCTCGCCATCGGTGGCGAGGAAATCAGTAAAACGCGAACGCATGTTCCCCGCCACGTGCTTGATCAGGATAGCAACGGAATTCGATTCGGGATCGAGCCTGACGAATAGTTCTTCGTCCTTGAGTTGAGCGATTGCGGCGTCGGCCAGGCGCTTCTGGCCGCGCATTTGACGCCGCGCTTCGTCGATATAGTGAGCGGCAAGATCAGTCACAGGATCACCTACCCTTTCAAAGAGCCATCGGGACGACCATCGGCCGATTACTACCAACGATCTTATGTCTCAGCAAAGTGCCCTGACAAATTGGCGGTCTCTCTCTACGTCGGGCGGCGCTTTGAGGACAGGTTGATTTGAACTCTTCGGCTTCCCGCTCGTATACTTACAGCCCGCGATGAAGGTGGTTGTCATAATTCCGGCTGCGGGTCTCGGAACTCGCATGGCTCCCGTTTCCGTCGGCGGCAAAGGCAAGCCAAAGCAGGCGCCGCCTTCGAAGCAATTCACCGAACTCAGCGGAACTCCGATTCTCATCCACACGCTGCGCAAGTTTGCCGAGGTCAACACGGTGAGCGAGATATGGATTGCCCTGCGGGAGAACGAGATTTCGGGATTTCGGGCTCGCCTGGAGCGCGAAACCGGTCTTCTGCACAAGAAAATCGAATTCGTCGTTGGCGGAGACCATCGTCAGCAATCGGTGGAGAACGCGCTGAAAGCAATTGCAGCAGCCGGGGACGATGTCATTTTGGTGCACGATGCCGTGCGCCCGCTTGTGACCCGCGAAATCATTGAGGAAGTAATAGAGGCGGCCAAGAAGTATGGTGCGGCGATTGCCGGACTGCCAGCCGTCGACACGGTGAAGCAAGTCGAGCGGACGGCGGAGGGGGCATTGATCAAAGCGACCATTCCACGCGCAGGCATCGTGATGGCGCAGACTCCGCAAGGTTTTCGCTACGGGGTGATTAAGAAGGCATTTGATGAGGCATCGGTTGACGGATTCCTCGGCACCGACGAGGCTTCGCTGGTGGAGCGATCCGGGCACGACGTAGCGGTCGTGATGGGTTCGCCGCGGAATATTAAGATTACGGCCCCAGCGGATATGGAATTAGCGGAGTTCTATCTGAAGGCTACTCATTGAGTCCGATGCCGCCAGCCAAGAACCAACGTGCTATCAAGCCTGTTAGTCGCATCGGTTATGGTTTTGATTCGCACGAATTCCGCGCGGGCCTTCCATTAAAGATCGGGGGGATCGTGCTCGCGCATGACAAGGGCTTGGGCGGGCACTCCGATGGCGACGTGCTTCTGCACGCCATCACTGACGCGCTGCTCGGGGCGGTGGCTGCGCCTGATATCGGAACTTTATTTCCGCCGTCTGACGCGAAGTGGAAAGGTGCAGATTCGGTCGTCTTCGTGCGCGCAGCGTTGAACCGTGTTCGCGAAGCCGGATATAGGACCGCGAATCTCGATGCAAGTCTAATTCTCGCCGCCCCAAAGATTGGACCACACGCAGCGGCGATTCGAGCGCACGTGGCGCAGTTGCTGGAAGTACCGGCCGATTGCGTAGGGCTTAAGGCGAAGACTCCCGAAGGGCTCAATCTGGAAAATACCGCGGTTGCGCATGTCGTGGTTCTGCTGGAGGCGCGGCTTAAGCCTCGGAAACCACGCAAGAAGACGAAATGAGTTTCACTTCACGCTGTCAAGATCGCTCTTAAGTTCCCTGCGCCGCGATTCCGCTGCTTTCACGAGCGCCTGAAAAATTGCGCGGGAGTGTTCATCCTCGTCCACGGAGCGCTCGGGATGCCACTGCACCGCGAGCACGAAGTGATCGGGAACGGTGCCCTCCAACGCTTCTATAATGCCGTCATCGCAGCAGCGCGCGACGATGCGCAGGCCATCGCCGACTCTGTCCGCCGATTGGTGATGTGACGAGTTCACCGGAATCACAAGTTTTCTCACCTCCGGCGCGAGGACTCTTGCGAGTTTCGAATCCTGCGCAACTTCAACGTCGTGAGCGACTGCGACTTTCTTTCCGGCCTCATGATTCACGCGGGTGCGCAATTTTTCCGGCAGAAAATCGGGGATGTGTTGGATCAGCGATCCGGCACGGTATACGTTCAAGCTCTGGAGGCCGTAGCAAATGCCGAGAACCGGCTTGCGCAAGCTGTAAGCGTCCTGCAGCAGGAGATCGTCAACAGCGTCGCGGCAAGGATCGGCAGCGGCAGTGCGCGGAGAGCGGGTTGCGCCAAACTTGGCGGGGTCGACGTCCGCGCCGCTGCCGGGCAAGAGCACTCCATCACAGAGCTCAACCATTTTCATCACTTCCGGCAGCGTCTGGTCGAGCGGGATGCGAACCGGCTCGCCTCCCGCAAGCTTAACCGCCCGTTCGTATTGAGGGATTGCCTTTTCTGCATACTGACGATTGCCGGAATGTGGCATGGGAATGGCAATGCGCGGTTGCAGGTTGCCTGATATTGAGCTAACCCTCTCGATGGCCGCCAGGGTCTTGGCTTGGCGGTAGTGGCGGATTTCCATGACGAGCGCGAGAACAAAAATAATGCTTCCCGCCACCACCGCAAAGGGCAGAGCAATGTGACGATAAGGCAAAGTCATGTCGGGAGGAATGCGGCGCACCGCGGATACGATCACGGTTCCAACAATTCCGAGAAACAAGCTGACGGCGAATGAGATAAGGGAGCCGATGAATGTTACCAGCAGCACGCGCACCGGAATCGCATACCAGCGAGGCGGGCGGCCGTGAGGCTTCGGCGACATACGTCTAACCTACACCATTCGAGGCGCCATCATCGAGTGCCGGCTTTCCGATGCCGCAAACCTGATATCGTAAATCCGTTTGCCTGCACGTTCGATCTCGGGAGAGTTACGATGCGACGCTTCGGTGCGATTTCAAGGACGATCCAAATAGGCTGCCTGTTTTTTTTCTTTTCCAACTTGGGCCACGCTCAGAGCAACGAGAAGCCCGATCTGACCAGCCAACCCACGCTCTATGTCGTTGGCTACGCTCACCTTGATACGGAATGGCGATGGGAGTATCCGCAGGTCATCGACGAATATATTCGCAAGACGATGGAAGAGAACTTCAAACTCTTCGACAAATATCCGCACTACATCTTCAATTTCAGCGGAGCCAACCGTTACCGTTTCATGAAGGAATATTTTCCTGCCGATTTTGCCAGACTCAAGAAGTATGTGGACGAAGGCAGATGGTTCCCTGCGGGGTCATCCATGGAAGAGGGCGATGTGAACACGCCCAGCGCCGAAACCATCATCCGGCAAGTGCTGTACGGTAATAATTGGTTTCGCAAAGAACTGGGCAGAGCCAGCGCGGAATACATGCTGCCGGACTGTTTTGGATTTCCAGCTTCGCTGCCTACGATTCTCGCCCACTCCGGAGTAAAAGGATTCTCGACCCAGAAACTGGTGTGGGGGTCTTCTGCACCCGGAGGGGGAGTGGAATCTTTGGAGAAAACGCCGCCAGGCACGCCCTTCAACGTGGGTGTGTGGGTGGGCCCGGATGGCGAAACCGTGCTCGCAGGGCTGAACCCCGGCGATTACAGCGGAGGAATTTACAGCGACCTGAGCAAGCCTTTGCCCCCGCTGTCGCCCAATCCCGAGTTCGAGGATCTCAATAAGAGGCTGCAGCCACTAACGCAAAAGGTAGATCAGGCCGAAAAGAGCGGACAAACACTGGACCCGAAGCAGATCGAGGAATTCCTTGACTTGCAAAATCGGCAGAAAGCGTTCGCTAAGGTCGAGCAGGACCGAGAACTCAACCGGCAGCAGGGCGATTGGGCGGGACGCGTCGAACTGAACGGCAAAGTCAGTGGCGTGTTCACCGACTATCACTATTACGGCACAGGCGATATCGGTGGAACTCCGGACGAGGATTCCGTGAAGCGGCTCGAAGCTATCATGACGAAGGCTACGGCAAGCCTGTCGCTTGATGAAGGTCTTCTTTTCTCTCGGCTCTCGCATGCTCAGGGACCCGCGGTGAAAGTTGGCGACGGCTCGGTGCATGTGATTTCCGCGAACGCCGAGCAGATGTTTCTCGATATCACGCCGGCCGAAGCCGCCGGACTTCCCCGCTACACCGGCGAAATGGAGTTGACCAACCATTCCGCCGGATCATTGACGTCGCAGGCTTATCAAAAGCGCTGGCTTCGAAAAGAAGAGTTGCTCGCGGACGCCGCTGAGAAGGCTTCGATCGCCGCGGAATGGCTGGGCGCTCGGGCGTATCCGATGCAGCGCTTGAATGATGCGTGGACGCTGGTGATGGGCGGCCAGTTCCACGACATCGCCGCCGGCACCGCTACTCCCAAGGCCTACGAGTTTGCCTGGAACGACGACGTGATCGCGATGAATCAGTTCGCCGGCGTTCTCACGAATGCCACAGAAGGCGTCTCCGCGGCGCTGGACACTGAGACGAAGGGTGCGCCGATCGTTGTTTTCAATCCGCTTAACATTGAGCGCGAAGACTTGGTGGAGGCGAGCGCAGATTTTCCCGGCGGCATGCCGCAGTCAGTTCGCGTAACCGGGCCGGATTCGGAAGAGATTCCCGCGCAGATTTCGAACGGGAAAGTGATTTTCCTGGCCAAAACCCCCTCCGTCGGCTACGCAGTTTACGATGTGCAGCCCGGCGACGGGGGCGATGATACGGCGGCGTTGAAAGTGTCGGAGGACTCTCTCGAGAACCAGTATTACCGCGTGAAGCTCAGTGCCGATGGCGACGTGGCCAGTATTTTCGACAAGTTGATTGGCAAGGAATTGCTATCCGCTCCAGCACGCCTGGCGATTTCCTACGATAACCCCGAGCACTGGCCCGGTTGGAATATGGATTGGAATCAGGAGCAAGCCGCGCCAAGAGCCTACGTCGGCGGTCCAGCGAAGATTCGGGTAGTAGAAAACGGTCGGGCACGCGTGGCCGTGGAAGTCTCGCGGGAGACAGCAGGCTCCAGGTTCGTCCAAACGATAAGCCTGTCGGCAGGCGACGCGGGGAGGCGCGTTGAGTTTGGCAACGTGATTGACTGGAACACGAAAGAGTCGAACTTGAAGGCGACTTTTCCGCTGACGGTTTCCAATGAAATGGCAACATACAACTGGGATATTGGGACGATTGAACGGCCCACTGCGGAGCCGATGATGTTCGAGGTGCCATCGCATCAGTGGATTGATTTAACCGACGCGAGCGCTGAGTTCGGCGCAACCCTCCTGACCGATTGCAAGAACGGATCAGATAAGCCGAACGACCACACGATTCGATTGACGCTGATTCGCACGCCCGGAACCCGCGGAGGCTACGCTGACCAAGGGACGCAGGATATCGGACATCACGAGTTCGTCTACGGAATCGCCGGACACGTCTCCGACTGGCGCCACGCCGGGACCGATTGGCAAGCACAACGACTGAACGATCCGCTCATCGCGTTCGAAGCCTCAAAGCACGCGGGAGCACTCGGCCGAAAATTTTCTTTGCTGAAGGTCAGCAACCCACGGATTCGTGTATTGGCGCTGAAGAAAGCAGAACTGAGCGAGGAGATTATCGTGCGCTTGGTTGAACTCGATGGCAAACCCCAGCCAGACGTTCGCGTGACCTTTAACGCGCCGATCAACTCTGCGCGCGAGCTCAATGGCCAAGAGCAGCCGGTAGGAGCGGCAACGGTGACCGGCGGTGCTTTGATCACGTCCTTCTCCGCGTATCAGCCGCGTACCTTTGCCGTTACACTCGCCGCCCCCCAGGTCAAGATTGAAGGGATGCGTTCGGCGGCCGTGTCACTCAAATACGATCTGGCAACCGCCAGCAATGACGGCACAAAGTCCGAAGGCGGCTTTGATGGCCATGGCAATGCTCTTCCAGCAGAAATGCTGCCGGCGCAGATTACCTTCAACGACGTGCAGTTCCGGCTCGCCCCCGCGAAAACCGCTGCACCCAATGCGATGGTCGCGAAAGGCCAGACCATCCATCTGCCAGCCGGTCAATATAACCGGGTGTATGTTCTGGCCGCTTCTGGGGATGGCGATCAGAAGGCGACGTTCAAAATAGGTAACACTGAAGCCGAGCTAAATATTGAAGACTGGGGCGGATTCATCGGCCAGTGGGATGACCGGCAGTGGAGTTCGAAAGATACTTCGCACGACGACTACGGCGAGATGACCGGCATCAAGCCCGGCTACATCAAGCGTGCGGACCTGGCGTGGTATTGCTCGCATCATCACAATGCCGCGGGCGAGAATGTGTCTTACCGCTACTCGTATTTATTTGCCTATCCGATTGACTTACCAGTGGGCACAAAGAGTGTCCGGCTTCCCGATAACGATAAGATCCGTATTCTGGCGATGTCGGTCGCAGATGACAGGCCAGAGGTGAAGTCCGCGCAGCCCCTTTACGATGTGCTCCCTGGGGCGCGACCGTGATCAGGCTGTGGGGTTCGAGGCAGCGTTCAGATCAGGCTCTGGAATCGGCTCGATCCGTCCCAGCAAGAGAATATAGCCCACAATTCCTAGCAACAGGATTACAGTAGCGGTCACAAACGCGGCGGCGAAAGAGTGCGATGCGGAGACGATGTAGCCGGTGACGATGGGCGCGGAGATCGCCGCAATCTGGCCGCAGAGATTTACCGCTCCAGCTAGTGTGCCGACGCTTTCTCGTGGCGAAATGAGAGATGGGACGGTCCACGCCACCGGCGCGGCCGCCGCCAATCCGCCCAAAGCAAGGCTGATCCAGATCAGTGCAGCGATAGCGCTGTGGGCCTTCGCCGCGCCAAAGATCGCGAGACCAAAGGCCATTCCCATGACCAGAACCGTTTGACGAACGTAGTTCGCATCGTAGCCGCGCTCGATCAGAGTATCCACCAGCCATCCGCCCACCAGAATGTCCGTCACCGTAGCGAACAGCCACGGCACGCTGGTATAGAAAACGGAGTGGAATAAATCCACGTGAAGCGAAACGGAAAGATAGCTGGGCAACCACGTCAGCAACAGAAAAAAAGTGTAGTTATAAGCTCCCCATCCTAATGCGAGCCCGTAAACCTTCCGTTGCCGCAAAAGATAACCCAGCGAGCTGCCGCTTCGTACTCTTGCTTCGTCTTCAGGTTGTGCTCCACCCTGCAGGATGAAATCGCGCTCCTGAAACGAAAGGTTCGAGTCTTCGCTGGGATTGCGATAGATCCAGTAGAACAGCACAAAATAAAGAACGCTTACGAAGCCTGTGGCCGCAAAGCTCCATCGCCATCCCAAATAGATAAGCAAGAGGCCGATCAGCGGAACGCCAATCGCGGTCGAAAATTTCGCCGCCGCATCGGTAATGGCCGTCGCCAGACCTCTTTCTTCGCGCGTAAACCAGTAGCCCAACGCTTTCGCATTCGCGGGAAATGTGGGCGATTCGCTCACACCCAAAAGCAAACGCGCTCCGAAGAACCACCCGAGGCCGGGGGCTATGGCGGCTGCAAAGGACGATACGCTCCATAAGAGTGCGCTGACTCTCCCCACGCGCCGAACTCCCCACCGGTCCAGCAACACTCCGGCCGGCATCTGCATTACGGCATAGGTCCAGCTAAAAGCGCTCGAGAGATATCCAAACGCGACCAGCGACAATCCGAACGAGTCATGCAGCGCGTCGCGGGACACCGACAAGTTGATCCGGTCGAAGAAGTTGACCAACACTCCAAGCGCAAGCAGAAACGCGATTCTCCATCTTCTGCGCGGAATGGCGGAAGCGCTCGATAGAAATCGCGGCGAGGGCGTCCGCCGTGCGGCAGAATCATTCATAGCAGGGTGAACCCTAAACGCACAAGGCTGTCAGACCACCAACGGCACAACACACACTTCAATCAGCTAATTCAGGAATTACATATTTCAATCCCTTTATCACCCCGCGCAGCTCGGCGAGCCCTTTCAATCTGCCCACCAACGAGTAGCCAGGATTCACCTTCTTATCGATGTCGTCGGCCAGTAGATGCCCGTGGTCAGGACGCATGGGAATTTCATGGTCCGGCCGGCTCGCCCGCCGCCTGCGCGCCTCCTCTTCAAGCACAGCACGGATCACGCCGACCATATCGGAGCTGCCGCCCAAGTGCTCGGCTTCGTGAAAGGACCCGTCTGATTCTCTGGTCACCTGGCGAAGGTGCACAAAATGAATGCGAGCACCGAACTCGCGGGCCATAGCCAGCAGGTCATTATCAGCCCGTGCTCCGAACGATCCCACACAAAACGTTACCCCGTTGGCGAACGTATCGCAGGCACTGAAAATCGCGCGCACATCCTCGGCCGTAGAGACTACGCGAGGCAATCCGAACAGCGACCACGGTGGATCGTCGGGATGAATGGCCAGACGAACCCCCGTCTCCTGTGCAACGGGAACAACTTCTCGCAGGAATGCAATGAGATTGCTTCGCAGATCGGCGGCCGTCACGCCGTCGTATTCCGCGATCAAGCTGCGAATCGTTTCGCGGTTATACGACGCCTCGGCTCCGGGCAACCCAGCAATAATCGTGTGCTCCAGATCTTTTCTGCGTGCCTCTGACATGGAATTGAAGCATACGCACGCCGCTCGCGCCCGATCTTCGGAATAGGCGGCCTCGGCGTTCTTGCGCTCGAGAATGAACAAGTCGTGGGCCGCGAAGTCGACCGCATCAAAACGCAGAGCGTAGCCGGTCGTTGGCAGGCGCCAGCGCAAGTCTGTTCGAGTCCAATCAACTATGGGCATGAAGTTGTAGCAGATTACTGCCACGCCCGCCTTTGCCACTGCAGCCACAGAGTCCTTCCACGCATTGACGAAATGCTGGTAAGGTCCGGATCGAAGCTTGATCGAATTGTGGATTGGAATACTTTCCACCACCGACCACGCGAAACCCGCAGCGAGAATCTCATCTCGACGCTTCAGAACATCGTCCAATGGCCACGCTTCACCGCGGTAAAGATGGTGCAAGGCGGAAACAATGCCGGTCGCCCCCGCTTGCTTGATGTGATCGAGAGGAATCGGATCGTCGGGACCAAACCATCGCCAGGTTTCTTTCATGGCTCGATTTTATTTCGTCTCCTTAGCGAAGATTGCTAACGTGCGATGCGTGCCGAGGCTCTGCGCATCACGGACTGGACTTCGGAAAGTGTCGCCATGCTGGTGTCTCCGGGTGTGGTCATGGCCAGCGCGCCGTGCGCAACCCCACACTGGACAGCCCATTCGGCTCCTTTATCAGCAAGAAAACCGTAGATCAACCCCGAGGCGAAGGAATCTCCGCCGCCGACCCGGTCCATGATTTCAATCGGCCGCTGCGGAACATGGATGGCCTTCCCTTCATACAGCGCGATCGAGCCCCAGTCGTTGTGGGTTGCCGTGTGCGCGGTACGCAGCGTGGTCGCAATCAGCTTGAGGTTCGGGTAAAGGTCGGCGACCCGGCGCAGCATGGATTCATAGTTTGACATTTCGAGATGACTGAAGTCGTCACCCACGCCTTCGATCGGAACGCCAAGAGCCGCCGAGAAATCCTCCTCATTGCCGAAGAGGACGTCCACCGCGGATACCAATTCACGATTCACATCCTGCGCTTTAGCCTTGCCGCCGATTCCCTTCCACAGAGATTCGCGATAGTTGAGGTCGTAAGAAACCACGGTATTCGAAGCCCGCGCAGCTTGAACCGCGGCGCTTGCGACCGACGCTGACGAAGCCGAGAGCGCCGCGAAAATTCCACCCGTATGCAACCAGCGGGAACCGTTTGCCACAAAGATGTGCTGCCAATCGAAGTCACCGGGTTGGCTGTTGGCGATCGCCGTATTGCCACGGTCCGAGCAGCCCACTGCGGCGCGCACGCCAAAGCCGCGCTCGGTGAAGTTCAACCCGTTGCGCACGGTTCTTCCAATGCCATCGTAGGGCACCCAGCGAACGAGCGATGTATCAACTCCTCCCTGAAGAATCAAGTCCTCGAGCAATTGTCCAATCGGATTCTTTGCAAAAGCAGTTATAACGGCGCTTCGCATGCCGAAGCATCGTCGAAGTCCACGAGCAACGTTGTATTCTCCCCCGCCTTCCCAAGCTCGGAAGTTGCGCGCCGCGTGGATGCGCTCCTCGCCAGGATCGAGCCGCAGCATTACTTCGCCGATACTGACGCAGTCCCATCTGCAGGTCTCGGCCGCTTTCAATGTGATCGGGATCATGCCCAGCATTCTAGCTGCTTTCCGGGCAGGACCGTTCAATTTCGGCTGAACATGCGCCCTTGGGTGGCGCAGCGTTCACTGACCGCTCCGAAATATCCCGCGTATAATCGCCGCGGAAGGCTCGTACCGAACTCTATGCCAATCGCGAAGATCGAAGTTCTAAGAAAGATTATGGCCTCCGGCCTGGTGGCTGTAATCCGGGCGGACAATCCCGAACAGGCGGCTCATATCGCCGACGCCTGCGCTCTCGGCGGAGTCGGGGCTTTGGAAATCACGTTCACCGTGCCGGGAGCTGCCGGAGTCATAGAACATCTTGCGAAGAAATGTTCCCACGACATTTGGCTCGGAGCGGGCACCGTTCTCGACCCCGAAACCGCGCGCATCGCGATTCTAGCGGGGGCACAATTTGTAGTGAGCCCGGCGCTCAACCCGGAGACCGCGCGCCTCTGTAATCGTTATCAGATACCTTACATGCCCGGGGCTGCGACCATCCGCGAGGTGATCGAAGCCATGGAGTGCGGCGCCGAAATCGTGAAAGTTTTTCCTGGCGAAATCCTGGGGCCGCCGTTCGTCAAAGCGGTGAAAGGGCCGCTCCCACAAGCACACCTTATGCCCGCCGGCGGCGTCAGCCTGGAGAATGTCGGGCAATGGATCAATGCTGGTTGTGTTGCCATCGGAGTGGGCGGCAATCTAACCGCGGGCGCAAAGACCGGCGATTACGCCTCCATTACCAAGCTTGCCCGTCAGTTCCTCGAGAAAATCAAAGAAGCGCGCGCCTAAGCTGTGGCCAAATAGACGTAGCGCAGAATAAAGAGAATCGTGAGGATCCAAACCAGGGCATTGATTTCGCGAATCTTTCCGGCGGCAATTTTGACCACCGTATAGGAGATCAATCCAAGGCTGAGGCCGGTGGCGATGCTGAATGTGAGCGGCGTGGCTAGCATGGTGATGAATGCCGGCACGGCTTCGCTGAAGTCCTGCCACGCGATTTGCGCAATGGATTGCGTCATCAGAACACCAACCAGAATCAGCGCAGGGGCGGTTGCGTAGGCCGGAATCGCGGTAGCCAGCGGTGAGCAGAACATCGCCAACAGGAAAAGAGCCGCAACGGCCACGTTGCTTAGACCGGTACGGGCTCCGGCGGCAACGCCGGCCGCGCTTTCGATGTAACTGGTCACGGTGGAAGTTCCCGTCAACGAGCCGAACACCGTTCCGACGGCGTCTGCGATCAGGACACGGCCCACCCGTGGAATCTTGCCATCCTTGACGAACCCCCCTTGTTCACACACTCCCACCAGAGTTCCAACATTATCGAAGAGGTCTACGAACAAGAACGCGAACAGAATTTCAAGTAAGCCAAGGTGGGTGGCGCCGCGAAAATCAAGCTGCAAAAAAGTGGACGAAGGGTCGGGCATGGAAAAGATTGCCGAGGGCCAGTTGGCAATTCCGCGAAGAACTCCCAGCAGTGCGGTCCCAAAAATACCAACCAAGATTGCACCGTGCAGCTTTCGTGACATTAGGATCAGCGTCAAGACAAGTCCGAAGCAGGCGGTCTGTACTTCCTTGTCTGCGAAGCTGCCCAGGCCTACATACGTAGCCGCATTCGCCACTACGAGCTTTGCATTACGCAGTCCCACAAACGCGATGAACATTCCAATCCCCGCAGCAGTCGAATGCTTCAGGCAATCGGGCATGCCGTTGACGATCTGCTCGCGAACGCGCGTTACCGTGAGCACCAGGAAAAGAACACCCGAACAAAAGACCACCGCCAGCGCCGTCCGCCACGGAACATGCATGCTAAGGCAAACCGAGTAGGTGAAGTAGGCGTTCAGAGACATTCCCGGCGCCAAGGCGATGGGATAGTTAGCGTAAAGCCCCATCACCAAAGTGGCGACTGCGGCCGAGGCACACGTCGCAAACACCACGCCCTCGGGCGGCATTCCCGCCTGTGCGAGGATCTGCGGGTTCACGACGATGATGTAGGCCATGGTGACAAAAGTAGTCAGGCCGCCCAGCATCTCTTGCTTCACGGAAGTCTGATTCTCGGTGAGTTTGAAATAGCGATCGATCAATCTTTCCCCCTGCGGAGATTGGTGGGTTTTCGAAGAGACTTAATACTCGAGCTTATTCGGCTTGTTTTCCCACGCACGAAACGCTGCTAATGCCTCTTCGCGCATCATCTGAATCATCGGTATTTTCCTCTGCGAATGAGGCCGCGCGATTTCGCGGTAGATCAATGAATCGTCAAAACCAATCCTGGAGGCGTCGGCATCGACGTTGGCAAAATAAACGCGGGAGAGGCGGGCCCAGTAGATTGCGCCCAGGCACATGGGACACGGCTCGCAGGAGGTATAGATTTCACAGCCTTCAAGATCGAAAAGGCCAAGCTTTTTGCAGGCATTGCGAATGGCGCAGACTTCCGCGTGCGCGGTTGGATCGTTGGTGGAAGTCACCTGATTCGCGCCCTCGGCAATAATGGCGCCGTCTTTCACCACCACCGCGCCGAAGGGGCCACCGAGCCCGGAGTGGACGTTGTCGATCGAGAGCTGAATCGCGCGGGCCATGAAAGGATTGTCCATGTGTTCGCTCATCCTGCGTGATCGTTAAAGTTGCGCTGGCGTCAGCAACCCGCGAACGCAAACCAGTCGACATGGACTCTTCGCAGCCGCTGCGCCGAGAAGCGAGTATATGCTGGGACTCAGATTTTCGTAAAATGCTCTTCTAGCCGATCTCGGGTTGAGCCGCGGAGTTCCGACTTCCCCGCAGGAGCCGACATTTTGAATTCGCAAGCCTTTCTCTCTCGTCGCGTAGTCACTCCCGAAGCAATCCGCCCGGCGGCCATCCTGGTGGACGCCGAGAAGATTCGGGCGGTTGTTTCTCCCGATCAATTCGCAGCGGGTGGCTACGAAATCCATGACTTCGGCGAAGCTGCCATTCTTCCGGGGCTGGTCGACACCCATGTGCATATCAACGATCCGGGACGTGCCGAGTGGGAGGGTTTCGAAACCGCCACGAAAGCCGCAGCGGCCGGAGGCTACACCCTACTGGTCGACATGCCCCTGAACTGCCTTCCTGCCACCACGACGGTCGCTTCGCTCGAGGCCAAGCGCGCAGCCGCAAAAGGCCGATGCCGCGTCGATTGGAGGGCTTGGGGAGGCGTGGTCCGTGATTCTGGAATCAACGATAATCAAAACGACATCGCAGCTCTTGCCGCCGCTGGAGTGCCCGGGTTCAAATGCTTTCTGGTCAATCCTGGAATCGACGGTTTCACCATGGTGAGCGAGCAGCAGTTGCGAGCCGCTCTGCCACATGTGGCCCGGACAGGCCTTCCTCTGCTGGTGCACGCGGAACTTCCCGCACCGATTGATCGGGCAACCGAAGCGCTAGCCGACGCCCACTGGAATTGTTATTCAACATATCTCCAGTCTCGGCCGGATGAAGCGGAACTAGCCGCTATCCGGATGATGTTATCGTTGTGCCGCGAATATAACTTCCGTTTACACATCGTCCACCTCTCTACCAGCCAAGCTCTGCAAGAGCTGCGCGCCGCACGCTCGGATGGGCTTCCCGTGAGTGTGGAAACTTGCCCCCATTATCTGCATTTCTCCGCGGAAACGATTGCAAACGGCGCGACGCTGACAAAGTGTGCTCCGCCAATCCGCGAACGAGAGAATCGCGAGAGATTGTGGGAAGGCCTACGCGAAGGGACGATTGATATGGTGGTCACCGACCATTCTCCGTGTCCTCCCGCGATGAAGCGGCTCGCCGAAGGCAATTTCCGAACCGCCTGGGGCGGTATCGCGAGCCTTTCCGTTGCGCTGCCTCTAATGTGGACGGAAGCCAGCAGGCGTGGATTCACATTGCTCGATCTCGCAAGCTGGATGGCAGCGGCGCCGGTTCGGCTGGCTGGTTGCGATTCGCGCAAAGGCCGAATTGCCCCGGGCTACGACGCGGACTTCGTTGTATTCGATCCGGATCGCGAATTCGTTGTGGCGGAAGACAAACTGCACTATCGCCATCCAGTCTCGCCGTATCTGGGAGAACCGCTGCGCGGCATGGTGAAGGCTACTTATCTGCGAGGAAATCCTATTTTTTCTGATGGCGAGTTCCCGGGCAAGCCTAGCGGGCAGGAATGTTCCTGACACAAAGTTTCGATTCTGATCTGTAACAGTTCTGCTCCCTATCCGACGCAGTCTGGCTTACACTATCCCATCCACGGGCCTAGCGTCGGCAGAGTTTCGAGATATGAACAGCGATCGCATCGTCGGCAACTCGGTCCCACGCAAAGAGGGACCTGACAAAGTAACCGGAAGGTCGCAGTACGTCGACGATATGGTTCTGCCCAATATGCTCTTTGGGGCGACGGTTCGCAGCCGGATTCCGCGGGGCCGGATCAAAAAAATTGCATTCGGTCCTGGAATTTCCTGGGATGAATTTGTGGTGGTATCTGCGCAGGATATCCCTGGGAAAAATTGCATCGCGTTGATCGGAGACGATCAGCCCTGCCTGGCGAATGACTTCGTCAATCATCCCGAGGAACCCATTCTGCTGTTGGCGCATCCGGACCGCCATCTTCTTCCCCAGGCAGTGGAGGCGGTATCGATCGAATGCGATCCTTTGCCGGCCATCTTCACGATTGAAGAAAGCGAGCGCCGCGCTGAAATTGTGTGGGGCGAGGACAACGTCTTCAAAACCTATTTGATCGAAAAAGGCGACGTCGATGGCGTTTGGGAAAAGGCCGATTACATCGTGGCCGGGGAGTACACGACCGGAGCCCAGGAACAGCTTTACATCGAGAATAACGGCATGATCGCAGCCTTTGACGCCGCCCAGGGAATCACGGTGTGGGGCTCGCTGCAGTGTCCCTACTACATTCACAAGGCATTAATGGCGCTTTGCGACTTACCACCGGAGAAAGTTCGCGTCGTGCAAATGGAGACTGGAGGCGCTTTCGGCGGCAAGGAAGAATATCCCTCGATGATTGCCGGTCACGCCGCACTGCTGGCCGTCAAGTCCGGACGGCCAGTGAAGATTATTTATGACCGCATGGAAGATATGGTCGCAACCACGAAGCGACATCCCTCGCGCACGCGCCACCGAACGGCAGTCAGCCGGGACGGGAAAATTCTGGGCGGAGAGATCGACTTCACCATCGACGGCGGAGCATATGCAACGCTGTCCTCCGTCGTCTTGTCCCGTGGAGCAATTCATGCTGGTGGACCGTACTACTGGCCGAACGTTCGCATCCACGCCAAGGCAGTCGCTACCAACGCGCCCCCCCACGGCGCTTTTCGTGGTTTCGGCGCGCCGCAAAGCCTGTTCGCGATGGAGCGGCACATGGATCGCATCGCGCAGACACTAGGCCTTGCTTCCGTCGAGATCCGTCGACGGAATTTTCTGCAGCCCGGGCAGACCACGACCACGGAGCAAGTTGTGCGCGAGCCAATCAATCTCGGGAGATTGTTGGACCGCGCACTGGAGGTTTCCGACTATCAGACCAAGCAACAGCGCTTCGCAAAGGAGAATCACCGCGGCAGTATTAAGAAAGGTATGGGCATTGCCGCTTTTCTGCATGGTGCAGGATTCACTGGATCAGGCGAGCGCTATCTCAGTTCCGTTGTCGGTGTGGAAGGATGTCCCGATGGCAGGGTTCGCGTGCTGGTTTCCAGCACCGAATTCGGGCAAGGGACTAAAACCGTTCTCAGCCAGATTGCGGCCGAAGCGCTCAGTCTGCCTTACGAAAACGTCAGCATGGCCCAGCCCGATACTCTGCAAGTCCCGAACAGCGGCCCAACCGTTGCATCGCGCACGGTCATGGTGGTTGGAAAGCTCGTACAATCCGCGGCCCTCGGAATCAGACAGACACTCATTTCGTCCAATCTGCTCGGCGCAATCTATACGGCGGAGGAGTTTCGCTCCGCATGCCGGCAATATGTTTCTGAGCATGGCCAGTTCCGCTCGTGGTCGCGTTACGAGGCGCCCGCGGATATTTTCTGGGACGATCAGAAATATCGTGGCGAAGCGTACGCGGCATTTGCCTGGGCGGTCTACATCGCAGAAGTCACAGTCGATTTGACGACCTACAGCGTGTCCGTGGATGACTTCGTCGCGCTTCAGGAAGTGGGCAGAGTGCTGCATCCACTTCTGGCAACAGGACAAATCATCGGTGGCGTTGCCCAAGCGATCGGATTCAGCCTGTATGAAAAAGTAGTTTGGCAAAACGGACGCATGCAGAACGGTCAAATGACGAACTACATTATGCCGACCTCGGCCGATCTGCCGCCCATTCGTGTGTTCTTCGAAGAGTTGGGAAATGTCTATGGCGCGTACGGCGCCAAAGGCATCGGCGAACTCCCCATGGATGGCCCGGCTCCGGCAATCGTGAATGCGGTCGAAGACGCGCTTGGACTTCGTTTTGATTCTGTCCCTCTGCTTCCGGAGGACATCATGGAGGCACTCGCGTCTTCGTCACAGCTAAGCAGCACGAGTTCCACAGGCGGGAACCGATGACCTATTCCTCCGGGCGCAGCGCCAAATCTGAAATTTCATTCGCGGTCAACGGTGAAACGAGGACGGTGCGCGCCTACCCGATGGAGCGTCTGCTCGACGTGTTGCGACATCAACTCCAATTGCCCGGCGCGAAGGAAGGTTGCGGAGAAGGCGAGTGCGGTTCGTGCGCGGTTCTGATGGACGGTATGCTGGTGAATAGCTGTCTGGTGCCGGTTCTCCAGGCGCAAGGCTCGAACATTGTAACGATCGAAGGAGTTGCCGCGGAAGGGTCGCTGCACGTCTTGCAGCAGACGTTTTTGGAGTGCGGCGGTGCACAGTGTGGAATCTGTACGCCAGGAATGATTCTTGCCTCTGCCCATTTGTTAAATCAGAAGCCCGAACCAACGATCGAGGAAATCCGCGAGGGCCTTTCCGGCAATCTCTGCCGCTGTACCGGCTACAGCCAGATTATTGAAGCCGTGGCGGAAGCGGCACGCCGCAGGACGACCGCATGAGATCGAATCCCTCTGACTATCAAATGGTTGCGCCCGGCAACTTGCAGGCTGTGGTTTCGCTGCTGGCAAACGAACCGGGTGCGTGGCTTCCCATCGCCGGGGGCACGGACGTAATGGTGCAATATGCCGCCGGTAAACTTCCGGCGCGCAAGCTGATCAGCATTTGGAATCTCCCCGAGTTGCGGCGCATTGAAATCGCCTCTGATGAGATTCGGATCGGCGCCGGCTGCACGTATGCCGATCTCCGCAAGCACGAGAGCGTTGGACGCGAGTTTGCGCTCCTGTCGAGTGCGGCGCGCTGGACGGGTGGAATCGCGAATCAGAATCGAGCCACGATTGGGGGCAACATCGTGAACGCGTCGCCGGCCGCGGACTCGCTGCCCGCTCTTCTCGTGTACGACGCCGACTTGATTTTGGTAAGCGTGCGAGGCGAGCGGCGTCTGCCTTACGCGCATTTTCACACCGGCTACAAGAAGACCCTGCTGGCGCCCGATGAGTTGATCCAAGTCGTGTGCCTGCCACGACGATTCTTCGGATATTTCGGCCATGCCCGCAAGGTTGGCGCCCGGAAGGCGCAGGCGATTTCTAAGGTATGTATCGCCGCCCTAGGCCGCCTCCGAGGCGGCGTGGTAGAAGATGTCCGCATCGCTTTGGGAAGTGTGGCGCCCGTCCCAGTCCGTCTGACAGAGACCGAGCAAGCCGTGAAGGGAAAGACGATTGATTCCGATCTGTTGCTCTTGGCGAAAAAGGCAGCGGCTCGTGAGATCCGCCCCGTCGATGATATTCGATCTACTGCCAGGTATCGGGCAACGGTGGCGGGCAATCTTGTAGCTGAGTTCCTGGATCGCTTGAGTTCGGCGTCCGCCGAAGGTAGCGGAGTGATAGATGTTCTGGCGCGATGGAATCATCTTCCACCTGATGAGGCCGTGAAAATGATCCTGCCCTGTTGTGGTTCCAAGACCTGGGCTCAAGGGATGGTGGTCGGACGACCTCTTGCGGATGAAGCAGCGTTGCTGGCTGCGGCAAACGAAACGTGGCGCGGTCTGACGAGATCAGACTGGCTCGAAGCGTTTCAAAGTCATCCGCGGATCGGAGAGTCGCGACCGGCTAACTCTTCGTCAACCCGGCCTCAGCGACTACACTCTGTAGAATGGTCGGCGCAGGAGCAGCGGAACGTAGAAGACGCGGAGGTCGCGGTGAAGTTCGCTCTGGCCGACGCGAATCGAGAATACGAGCGCCGTTTCAATCGGATCTTCATCGTATGCGCTACGGGGAAGTCTGCCTCGGAAATTCTGGAGATCGTCCGCCGACGCCTCTATAACGACGCCGAGACTGAACTTCACGAAGCAGCGGAGCAGCAGCGACAAATTACAGAAATCCGTCTAAGGAAATGGCTTCAAGGATGAAACGCATTTCAACTCATATCTTGGATATAGCTCGGGGCCAGCCTGCCCGGGACGTGCCCGTGCAACTGCAAAAACAGATCACGTCCGGAGATTGGCGATTGTTGACCTCGGCGCGAACCGATCAGGATGGCCGCTGCTCTCAGTTGCTGCCGGAAGGCGAGGATCTCGGCGGGGGAGTTTATCGTCTGATTTTTGACGTCGCGACTTACCACGCAGCGCAAAGCATCGACGCGCTGTATCCGGTGGTTGCAGTTACGTTTCACGCGCGAGCGGGTGAATCGCATTTTCACATCCCGTTGCTCCTGAGTCCGAACGGATATACGACGTACCGGGGAAGCTGAACCACAAGTGTTTCTCTCGATGGAGCTCGTCAAGTGACTTCGTCAATCCGGGAATGGCTGAACCTGCTGGTGCGCTGGTTCCATGTTTTTGCCGCCATCATGTGGGTCGGCCAAACTTACTATTTCACGTGGCTCGACGCCCAATTCACGAAGCTCGCGAAGAACGCCGCCGCCGATGGCGCGAGCCCGTCGATATGGATGGTCCACAGCGGCGGCTTCTACACCGTCGACCGACAAAGATCCCTTAAGGTAAGACCGGAACAAGTTCAATGGTTTCGCTGGGAAGCGTTAATGACGTGGGTGAGCGGCATGTTGTTGCTCATTCTCGTCTACTATTCCAGCAGCGGACTCATTGACCCCGACGTTGCCGACCTCTCTCAACCACGCGGCATAGGCATCGGACTGGCTGTACTGGCTGGAGGTTGGCTCGTCTACGATCTAGCGGCGCGGTCGTTTCTGGGCAGCTCGACGACACTCTTTGCGGTATTCTCCCTGTTGACGATCGCCCTGCTCACCTGGGGATTGATGCACCTGTTCAGTGCGCGCGCGGCCTACATCCATGTTGGAGCGGTGTTCGGGACGATTATGATTGCCAATGTTTGGTTCCGAATTCTCCCCTCCCAGCGCAAAATGATTGCGGCCGCGGCCGCCGGGGAAGCTTTCGATGCGTCGCTTAGCGCGCAAGCCAAGCTGCGTTCCAAACACAACACGTTTTTGGCGGTTCCCGTGGTCTTTATCATGATCAGCAATCACTTTCCCGTTGCCACCTACGGGAACACTTACGGTTGGGAGATCCTCACCGTTCTGGTTGTTCTCGGCTGGGTGGCCGCTAAAATGATCCGCGAAGCTTAGGAACACAAGATCCGCGTTTTATCGTCACGAATCGAGTGCCAACAACTGTGAGCACAACTCGCGCCCACCAAGTCATCGAAAGATGCCTGCAACTGGCTTCTTTCACCGAAGACGCTGGCAGCATCCGCCGGACCTTCCTTTCACCACCAATGCGAGATTGCTACCAGGAGATTGCACGATGGATGAAGCTGCTCGGAGCTAACGTAAGAATCGATGCCGCCGGAAATTTGCGAGGAGTCTATCCAGCCGCCCCGCCAAACGCTCCGCGTCTCCTGGTCGGATCGCACCTTGATTCGGTTCCCAACGCCGGTGCTTATGACGGCGTCCTCGGCGTCGTGCTTGCGGTTGCGTTGCTGGAAGAGTTGCCGGGACGAAAGCTTCCCTTCAGCATCGAGGTAGTTGGATTTTCCGAGGAGGAAGGAGTACGTTTCGGCATTCCGTTCATTGGTAGTCGCGCGTTGGTGGGTAGACTTGACGAGGAACTCTTGAATGTTCAGGATGCGCAAGGGATATCCGTACGGAAGGCGATCGAGAATTTTGGATTGAATCCCGAGGAGATTCCTCAAGCCAAGTTGGGGAGCGATACGCTGGGTTACCTGGAGTTTCACATCGAACAAGGTCCGGTACTGGAGAGCCTCGATCAGCCAGTCGCCGCGGTTGAGGCGATCGCCGGCCAGAGCCGCCTTGAGTTCACGTTTTGCGGCCGTGCCAACCATGCGGGTACGACGCCGATGCATCTTCGCCGCGATGCCGTCACGTGCGCCGCAGAGTGGATCGCAACAGTGGAGCGGATCGCTCAGGAAGTGCCTGGTTTGGTCGCCACCGTTGGCAAGATCGAAGCTCGACCCGGAGCGACGAACGTGATCGCCGCCGAGGCGCGACTCACCCTCGATGTTCGTCACAGTTCCGACCAGACCCGCATGCGGAGCGTTGAAGGTCTCATCCGCAGCGCTCACGAAATTGCCGCCCGCCGCGGATTATCCGTACGCGAGAATACCCTGCTGAGTCAGGCGGCGGTTGCGATGGATCCGTTCTTCATTGGTGAGATAGAAAAGGCCATCCTCAGGACTGGGTGCAAGCCGCACCGCATGGTGAGCGGCGCAGGTCACGACGCCATGATTCTCGCCGAAAGGGTTCCCGCCGCAATGATTTTTTTGCGCACTCCGGGCGGCGTCAGCCATGACCCTGCAGAAACGGTTGCTCGCGAGGACGTCGAAAAGGCGATTGCGTGCGGCTTGCGCCTTCTCGATCAGTTCGCCGCTTCGCCCGAATTTCACAAGAGGATGAACCGTGCATAATCTTGGCGGCACAAGAAGTTCTCAACAACCAACTCACCTATTGCTGACCCCAGACACTTTGGTGCGCACAATCCTGCCGGGAATGAAGGCATGCTCTGCCATCGTGCACATCGGCCCCGCATTGGGTGCCCAGTTCACCGAGTACACCGCTGAGTTCGAAGCGGGAGGAGAGCTGGGCGGAACAGCGGCGCAGCGTTTCATTTTTGTGATCGAGGGCAGAGTGACCTTGGAAGTCAAAGGTAAGTCGAAGCAACTCGGCGCGCGGGGCTATGCCTATCTCCCCGAAGGATTGCAGCATCGAGTAACGGCTAGGAAAGTGAGCCGGGTGGCTGTCATCGAGAAGGCCTACCAGCCACTCGATTCGGTGAAAGCTCCCGGGTTGATTATTTCCAACGAAGACGCACTCTCCTCTCACCCTCTCGGCGACGATCCCAGCTTGCAGGTCAAATGTCTGCTTCCCGATGAAATGAGTTTCGATTTCGCCGTCAATACCATGGTCTACCAGCCAGGAGCCGCTCTGAGCATGGTGGAAATGCACGTGATGGAGCACGGGCTCATCATGCTCGAAGGCGGAGGTATTTACCGCCTCGGCGACTCGTGGTATCCGGTTACAGCCGGGGACTTCATCTGGATGGGGCCGTGGTGTCCGCAATGGTTCGGAGCGATCGGCAAGGTAGCTGCAAAATATCTCATCTACAAAAATTGGAACCGGCATCCTTTGGCACCACGATGACCCTTACCATCGACCGAGATCGGCTGCTTTCCGAGATCGCAGCACTGGGCTCCATTTCCGAAGCCGAGCCTCCCGTCGTCACTCGGGTTGTTTTCAGCCCCTCCGATCTTAGGGCTCGCGCGTGGATGAAAGCGTGTTGCCGAGAAGCCGGACTCACGGTGCGCGAGGATGCCGTCGGAAATGCCTTCGCACGTTGGAATGGTTCTGAACCGGACGCGCCAGCCGTGGGTACCGGCTCGCACATCGACGCTATTCCGAACGCCGGGAAATACGATGGCGTTGTGGGTGTGCTGGGTGGTTTGGAAGCGATACGAGCCTTGCAGAAAAGCGGGTTTCGTCCCCGGCACTCGATTGAGCTTCTTATCTTTACATCCGAAGAACCGACGCGGTTTGGCATCGGGTGTCTGGGAAGCAGGCTCCTCTCCGGCACTCTGGCCGCGGATGCGGCCAGCAGGCTGACGGACAACAACGGGTCTACACTCGACGAGGTTCGCCAGGGAGCGGGGTTTGCTGGCAGACTCGAACAAGTGAAGCTCCCAGGCGGCTACTACAAAGCGTTCATCGAATTGCATATCGAGCAAGGACCGCTGTTGCAGCGGCAGCAAATTCCGCTGGGCGTGGTCACGACAATCGCCGCACCGGCAAGTCTTCGGGTATTGATCGAGGGTTCCGGTGGACACGCCGGGGGGGTGTTGATGCCCGACCGCCGTGATGCTCTTTGCGCGGCCGCCGAATTAATTCTGGCGATTGAGAGCGCAGCGTGCACTAGCGGAGCCATTGATACGGTGGCAACTGTCGGGATCTGCGAGGTGTTTCCCGGCGCGGTAAATAGTATTCCGAGCAAGGTGAGCATTAGTGCGGATGTTCGCGACACAGATCTCCCACGGCGCGACAAAGTGATGCAAATAGTTGAAGCCACGTCCCGTTCGATTTCAGCCAAAAGGCAAGTATCGATTCACGCCGAGTTGCTGAATGCCGACGCACCCGCGGATTGCGCTCCCGCAATCGTCGAAGCGCTTTCTCAATCCTGTCGAAAGCACGATCTGAGATTTATTCCCATGGTCAGCCGCGCCTATCACGACTCGCTTTTCATGGCGCGCATCGCTCCGGTGGCGATGTTGTTCATACCCTGCCGCAACGGATACAGCCACCGTCCCGACGAGCACGCATCTCCGGGAGATATCGCTCGAGGAACGCTAGTCCTCGCCGAAACTCTCGCGACTTTGGCGGTGTGAGGTTTCGCCCACCAGCTTTGACTGCGGCGCATGAGGAATGGTGGGCTCTCGATCAGCCCAATGCTCCACCAGGTCCCGGACCACTTTGTCACCAACGATCTGAGCCGCCTCCAGGGCCGGCATATATGCCGAGTAGTTGCCGGAAACCATTTCCTGCAAGCTCTCCGCCACAGATACGCCGGGCGCTTCGCGATCGTAGTTGCTCACCGTGCGCAGAACGAGCACGCGCCGCAAATCAACACGCCCAGCCTGACTCAGGAATGTGAGCGCCTGCAGCGTGCCCGAATCTTCCATGGCGGCGACCATGTAATTGCCTTTGCCGTTTGTGTAGTAGCGAGTCCAGGCGTTGGCCCACTCGTCCATCTTGGATCCGTGCCAGAACGTGCTTGCTGAAAGCGTGTCGCCTCTGGCTACGAACGGCGGCTTCAGTGCATTCGGAAAACCTGCAAACCGCGCGCGCGACTTGCGTAGCGAGTCGGAGTCGGCCAGCGGCAATTCTTTTGTGAGTCCAAATGCCCAACCCACCAGTTCCGAGTTCAGCGTGTACATTTCGCCGTACAAGTCGTCGGCCGGCTGCTCGTAGGGTTTTCCCTTGCGCAGTGGCAAGTACCCGGTCGGCCAGCTTTCGGGAATCTGACGCGCGTCGATCTCAAACGCAAGATCGCCATCCACCACGTGATCGGCCCAAACCGCGGATCCGACCGACACGTCCGCTGGGTCTCCACCACCAATGCCGGCAACAATCCAATACGCTTTCGAGAGATCGAAACGTGAATCGAGACCCAGCGCCATTACTGAGGCCGCAGCCTTGGCGGTTCCGACTCCGGTCACCATACCGAGAACTCCGTCCCTGTTCAAGCGCACGTGGTGATAGCCCGAAGGCAGGGGAAGAATCTGGTCAAGATGCTCACGCTCCACCCAAAGCTGAAATTCCCCGGGAGTATCGCCGGTATCTTCGCCGCGCTCGAACATTGTGACCACAACGACCTTGACGTGGATCGGGGCGTTCGACGAATCGGCCTGGGCAGCAAGGCAGCAAGAACAGAGGGCGGACAGTGCGAGGGCAATTAAACTTCTGGCGAAACTGCACATGAAGTCTCCGGGTTCCGGTGGAGATTCAGATCGTCGTCTCCTCTTCCGTCGATTTACGGATCCTGGCATAACCGGGCTTGATCGCCGAATAGATGAACTCAATGCGCTCCTTGTACGGCAAGAAGGAACTCTTCATCGCATTGATCGTGATCTTTTCAAAATCCGTCAGCGACAAGCCAAATGTCTCAGCAGCGGCTTCGAATTCCTTGGTCATGGTCGTATGGCTCATCAACCGGTTGTCCGTGTTCAGGGTGACGCGGAATTTTTCCTGATAAAGAATTTTGAAGGGATGTTCCGCCAAACTTGGCGTGGCGCCAGTGTGAACGTTGCTCAATAAGCAGATTTCCAAAGGGATACGCTTGTCGAGAACGTACTGAGCCAGATCGCCCAACTTCACCGCCTTGCCGTCGACGACTGCAATATCGTCGATCAGCCGCGTGCCGTGCCCGATGCGGTGCGCCCCGCAATACTGAATCGCCTGCCAGATTGACTCCTTTCCGTAGCCTTCGCCGGCGTGAATCGTGATGTTGAAGTTCTCGCGTTGAATGTAATGAAAGGCATCAACGTGCTTCTTGGGAGGATAGCCACCCTCTTCACCCGCCAGATCGAAGCCGACCACCCCGCGCGCACGAAAATCGACCGCGAGTTCCGCCATTTCGAGAGAAGTATTCATGTTGCGCATCGCGCAAATGATCAAGCCTGAAGAAATGCCGAAATCTTTTCGTCCTCGTTCCAATCCTTTCAGCACGGCTGAAACAATCTGCTGATGAGTCAATCCCTTTTGCGTATGAAAGACCGGCGCGAAGCGAGTCTCGAAATAAACAATTCCGTCGCGGCTCAGATCTTCAGCTTGCTCATAAGCGACGCGCTGCAGCGCTTCTTCCCTCTGCATCACGGCGATGGTGTGTGCAAAGCCTTCCAAGTATTTCGCGAGGCTTCCTTGATTGGCTCCCCGGAAAAACCATTCCGAGAGTGCCTGAGCATCATCGGTTGGAAGATTCTTGTATCCCGTATCGCGTGCCAAGTCGATTACAGTCTGCGGCCGCAGCACGCCGTCCAGGTGCTCGTGCAAAAGGACCTTGGGAAGGCTCTGCAATACCTGGCGATCAAGTTTCATGGGATGCGGTTCTCTCCAGCGAAGCCAAGTCCATCGACCGGGAGAAAACTTTGCAAGATGATACACCACCCGATCATCTCTCCATCGTCTGCCGGTTCCTGTTGTACAATCCGACGCCAGTCTGATTTGCGAAAACATCGATCCAACAAAGATCGACCCCACATGGAGCGAACCGTGAGCGAGCATTCTGAGAACACAGACTACGGGTTACGTCGCGAGATCCTTTCTCCGATGGAAACGTTGGCGCAGTCTGTCTCCACCATGGCTCCCACCACAACGCCGGCGGCAACCATCCCGCTGGTTTGCGCCCTTGCCGGCAATGGCACCTGGCTCGCCTATGTGCTGGCCACCGCGGCGGTCTTGCTCGTCGCGTTGTGCATCAGCCGCTACGCTCGCCATTCCTCATCCCCCGGATCACTCTACGCCTATGCTTCGATGACGCTTCCCCCGTGGCTTGGTGCGACGGTTGCGTGGAGTCTGTTGCTCGCCTATGTGGCGACGGGATCCAGCGTTATCGGCGGCTTCTACCACTACGCGAATCTGCTGCTGCGCCATGCCACCGGCCATGTCTACTCTGCGGTATCGCTTGCCACGCTTGTCACTGGCGTTTCCATTTGGATTGCTTATCGTGACGTAAAGATTTCCGCGCGCCTTATGCTATGGATCGAGGCTGCGTCGGTCACCGTGATCGTGATCGTGGTTGCGCTTCTGCTGGTGCGCCAGGGCTGGCATCTGGACGCAGCCCAACTACATCTCCGCGGCATGACCGGCAGCGGACTCCGCTTGGGGCTGGTGTTGGCGCTATTCAGCTTTGTCGGCTTCGAGAGCGCAACCACGCTCGGTTCCGAAGCGCGCAATCCGCTGAAAACGATTCCCCGCGCAGTCATCCAAAGCGCTATTCTCGCCGGAGCCTTCTTCACCATCTGCGCCTACGCGGAAGTGTTGGGGTTTCACACCGTGGGGCAGGACCTAGGCACGAGCCAGGCTCCCATGTATTTACTCGCCCGAGTGGGCGGGGTCCCGGTGTTGGGACTGTTGATCGATATCGGCGCGCTCGTAAGCCTCTTCGCTGGAACTCTGGCGTGCATTACGGCGGCGGCTCGCGTACTCATGCTGATGGCACAAAACGGCCTTGCCCATGGTAGTTTCGGCAATACCCATGTTCGCAATCGAACGCCAAGCCGCGCGGTCGTGGTCACCGGCGTTGCGGCGTTGCTTCCCGTGGCAGCATTGGCAGCCCGAGGAGCCAGCGGTCTGGATGTCTACGGCTGGTTGGGTTCGCTCGCGACCTATGGCTTTATCGTGGCTTATGCCTTGGTTTGCGTAGCCTTGCCGCGCTACTTACGCGAACACGGTGTCTTTCGTGCCGGAGCGCAACTCGTTCCCTGGCTCGCAGGCATCGCCATGCTGCTCGCGTTGGTTGGAAATTTCTATCCCGTGCCCGAAGGACCGTATGGCAAACTGCCTTACGTATATCTGGCTTACTTGACGGCGGGACTGCTATGGTTTGCTTTTCGTGGACGCCATAAAGGCGAGGCGCTGGCCGAGGGCTAGGGCGATCGCAGCCTGCGACATAAGAACGCCGCCGCATAAAAATATCGAATCTGCGGCAAAGGAATTTTCACTGGAAGGAACGCTTTCGTTCCGTTCGCCTCTCGTGTAAAGTCATCCCTTAATTTTGCGGACGGCAGAATACACCATCTCAGCTACGACCATCGTTAGCGCTACATTTGGGGCGTTTGGCGGCAAGTTGACGGTCCTGCACGCGTGTACTCATTCGCACGAGGTCATTGATGCTCAACCGAATCGGAACGGTCGCTTTCCTGGTCGCTCTATCCCTGTGTACACCGTTTGTCTTCCCACCCTACGCTGAGGCTCAGCAAACACTCGGTGGCATCACGGGCACCGTCACCGACAAAACAGGAAGCGTCCTGCCGGACACCGTGGTCACGATCGTTCAGGACCAGACAAAACTCACGCGCACCCAGAAGACGAATGCGAATGGCAGTTACGACTTCGTAAACCTGCCCATCGGCACCTACAGCGTTACGTACACGCATGCGGGCTTCCAAACACAAAGGGTACCGTCAATCACGGTTCAGGCGGATCGCACCGCGACCGTGAATTCGATTTTGCCGGTCGGCCAAGTGGGGACCGTGGTCGAGGTTCAGGCGGACCCAGTGATGAACGCGGTCGATACCACCAATGGCTACATTCTGGAGAAAAACCAGATCGACTCCGTCCCTCTTCCGACAGGCAGCTTCACGGGCCTGGCAATTCTCTCGCCGGGTGTGAATGCAGAACTACCAAATGGCACCGGGGCCAACGCCGGCTTGGGGAATCAGCCGATTTGGGCCAACGGGCAGCGCGACACCAGCAACACGTTTCTTCTCAACGGAGTCGATGCCAGCAATCTGTTCAACGGCAAAAGCACGAGCCAAGTCGCATCGGCACGCATCGTGAACAACACGGGCGTTGCCGGCGCCTCCAGCACCACCGCGGAAATCATTCAGAGTACGGCATCTCCCTACCTGGCCATCGGTCAGGCTTTGCCAACCCCAGCCCCGGAAACCGTCCAGGAATTTCGGGTAAATACTTCGATGTACGACGCACAACAGGGATCTACCAGCGGCGCCCACATCGACATGAGCACCGCTTCTGGGACCAACGGCGTCCATGGCACGGCTTACCTCCACCGCGGCACGGATTGGCTGAATGCCGCTCCGTATTTCTACAATCAGGACCCTAACATTCCCGCTAACGAAAAAGTGCCCCAGCTGCACCGCTACACGGCCGGTGGAACCATTGGCGGCCCTCTCATCAAAGACAGGCTCTTCGGTTTCGTCAGCTATCAGCACATTCACGCTTCCGATTTGGAGATTGGGACTTCACGCACGGCAGCGCCTTTCGGGCTTACCGACGACCGCAGTCCGGCAGCATTGGCCACGGTCGCCAATAATGATGGCTGGGGTGTCACGGTGAATCCCGCGGTGGGAACGAATCCGGCGGGTGGGACCGGACCATTCAACATCGATCCAGTAGCCTATACCTTGTTGACCGCCAAGTTGCCCAACGGCCAGTACCTGTTTCCATCGGCGAATCCTAACTCCACTCCGACGGTGAACTTCCCGGAGAACGTTTTCATTACGCAGCCGGCCTACTTCATTTCCGATCAGGCCGTGTCCGATCTCGATTACCTGCCTACCTCGAAAGATACTCTGTCGCTGAAGTATTACTACCAACATGATCCGACCACGGCGCCTTTCGGTTTCTCTTCGGTCCAAGGCTTTCCCCAACACTTAGACGCTGGAAGCCAGGTCGCTTCTATCACGAACACGCAATCGATCAGACCGAACTTCAGTCTGACGGAGGTGTTCGGCTTCATTCGCGAAAAAGTCTACAGCACGATTGCCCAACCCTTCTCGCCTGCATCCATAGGCATCAATGCTTTTGCTTCTAACGTTTTTCCAGGTATCACAATCGTCGACGATCTCGGGAACAATTCTTCAGCAAATACGGGGAATTGCACATCGACTCAGGACCCAGCGGCCTGCGGTCCGCCTTTCAACGCCGGCCTGAACATTGGTTCAACCGCGGCCTCGCAGGGCGCCTTCACCGGCATCTTTCAGAACCGCTGGATGCCCTCCGCCAATGCCATTTGGAACCTTGGCAAACACACCTTCACTTTCGGCGGCAGCTTTTCCTATACCCAGCTCAATGCGCGTGATGAAAGGACGAACACAGGCATGATCGGCTTCTCCAATTTCGCCGACTTCCTCACGGGCTCACCCATCACCTATCAGGCCAACGGATTTATCACCACGACTTTTTTGCAAGGCGATGCCAACCGCTATTACCGCTCTAAGGAAAACGGATGGTATCTTCAGGACAAGTTTCAATTCCGTCCCAACCTCAGCATAAGCGCCGGCCTTCGCTTCGACTATCACGGAGGTCTGACGGAAAAGAACGGACGCCTCTTCAATTTCGATCCGGCGGGCTACAGCTACAACGCGACAACGGACACGATCGCTTCGAACGGCTTCATCGTCGCCGGGAACAACCCGCTCTTTCCAAGCAAGGGCGTCAGCGACTCGACCCTAACGGGACGAGAGTGGGGACTCGCACCGCGCGTCGGCTTGGCCTGGAGCCCGCGGATGTTTAACGACAAGGTTGTGGTTCGCGCTGGCTGGGGCATGTACTACGATCGCGGCGAACTCTTCACCTATTTGTCTCCGGGGTTTGCCTCCGGCGTAATCGCGGGCGGTCCGTTCGGCGTAAATCAGACTCCGCCGTGGGTGAATCAGCAGTCTTGCAGCCCTTATGCGTACACGTTCTGCAGCACTTTTGAAAATCCTTGGGGCACATCGCTCGGTCCCGGTCCCTCGGGCAATCCCGCGGATCTGGTGCTACCCAATGCGTCGGCGATCTCAACCGGGATACCGCTATTTTCTTTCGCCGATTACAACCGTGCCAATAAGCTTCCTTACACGCTCAACCAGACGCTCGACATTCAGTGGCAGCCTCGTAACGACCTCGCGATCGACATCGGCTATGTCGGCAATCTCGGCCGCCATGAAATCGTTCCTCTACCCTTTAACCAGGCCCTGATCGCGTCTCCCAGCAATCCCATTCGGCCGGGCACACCGTTTGAGCAGGATTACACTTACGGCTACTCAGTGACGGGCCCCGCCACCTGTAATCCGAGTGTTTTTGGAAGTTGCTTGCCGATCAATTTGCCCAGCGCCAACGGGCAACCGGCGCAGCCCTACCAGGAAACTTTCGAAGGTGGAAATGTCGATCTCCGCGTTCCCTACATCGGTTATTCCTCCGAGTCGGAGTCCTACACCGCGGCCGGCATCTCGGCTTACAACGCGCTTCAGGCGCACATCGAAAAGCGTATGAGTCATGGCTTGCAGGTCGGCGCCTCGTACACCTTCTCTCATGCAACGGACGAGCAAAGCGCGATGGGGCTTTTTTACAACGGCAACAATCCCCTGGATTTGCGCTCCGGCTACGGCTTGTCTGACTTCGACCGCAAACACGTGCTGAATTTTACCTATACGTACCAGTTGCCCAAGTTTTTTTCGGAATCCTCGTTCAAGGGCAGGATCGCCGACGGTTGGGCCCTCTCCGGTTTGACCGTTATCCAGAGTGGCCAGCCGTATAGCGTTGTCGATTATTCGGGCGCGGTGGGCAGCATATTCTACGGCACCAACGACGGCATCACGAATCCCATCGTTCCGCTCTCCGGTTGCACCGCCAAACAGGCGCTCACTGGAGCCTCCGGTGCGGGTGCTCAACCCGCGCTTAACGCCCAGTGTTTTGGCATTCCTTTGCTTGCTGCAGGCGCCTTGAACGGCGCGATTCCCTCCAACGACCCGTACGAAACGAATTTCATCGTACGAGGCCAACGCAATATTTTCCGCCAGTCCTGGCAGAGGCGCGCGGACATTTCGCTGGTTAAAATGACGCAGATCACCGAGCATACCTCCGTGAAGTACACCTTCGACGTCTTCAACCTGACGAACACCGCGAGCTTCGATATCCCGATCGACGACGTGAGTCAGAACATCAACTTCAACGGCTTTCCCGTCGTCGGTACGCCAGCGACCTTGACTCCCTGCAACACAAACTTCACCGGATCTTTATACGTCTGCCCCACGACGGGCAGCGGTCTGGGTGTAACGAATAAAACCATCGGAAGCCCACGGCAGATTCAGATGTCTTTGAGCCTCAGCTTCTAATCCTCGCTGCAGCGGGGTGCAAATAGAAGAACGTTTCCAGACTCGGGCCAATCCCAGGGACTCGTGCGAAAAGAGTCCGTGATTACTCCTGCCCAATGTCCTCGTTCCAAATCTCAGGGTTCTGGCGAACATACTCACCCAACATCGAAGCACACTCTTCCGAATCGAGGTCGATGACCTTTACGCCCAGAGAACGCAGCCACTCTACGCCGCCTTGAAAGTTGCGGCTCTCCCCGACAACCAGGGTGCTGAAGCCAAACTGCCGCACCAGTCCGCTGCAATACCAGCAGGGAGCGAGTGTTGTGACCATGATGAGCTCGCGGTAGCTGCGCTGGCGTCCAGCGTTACGGAAGGCATCGGTTTCGCCATGCAACGAAGGGTCGCCATTCTGCACGCGCCTGTTGTGGCCGGCGCCAACCAGTTTGCCGCTCTCATCAAAAATCGCGGCGCCAATCGGAATGCCGCCCTCAGCCAGCCCCTTGCGGGCTTCCGCAATCGCCACCTCGAGCATGGCAGAGTAATTGGAACTTTCCATGGTGCTCGATTATATGTCGCCCGGGTGCCGGTCTAGATGCATACCCTCGGAGAAGCAGTTATACTCATGCGCCATGACTGCACGAATCAACTCATGCTCTCGCCTGATGTTTTTCTTCTCCGCATGCATGCTTGTTTCCGCTTTCCTTTCCGCGCAAGACCCGCCCGCCCTCTCTTCTCGCGCTGCATCCGTACTGGATTCGATGCCGCACGCCAGGCGCATCACCGAGATTGCAGTATCTCCCGACGGCAGTCGGGTCGCTTACATCGTCGACGGGCAAATCGCAGTCATTTCTTCCAGCGGTGGTTCCCCTCGTGCGATCGCCGTGAACGGCAGCAGCAATCCCTTTCGCGCAGTGACCTGGTCCGCCGACAGTAAACGCATCGCCTTCATCGCCGATCTGCCCGGCGATGCACCCGCTGCCCAGGTCTGGACTGCGTCAGTCGACGGCCCGGCCCCGGTCAAGCATGCGGAACTGCAGGGCTATGTGCAGACTCCCCGCTTCTCTCCCGAGGGATCGAAGCTTGCCATCCTATTCATCGAGGGCATGCCTCGCGTCGCAGGACCGCTACAACCGATGACACCGATAGCCGGGGTGATCGATCAAGAGATTTTTGAAGAGCGCATTGCAACTATCGACTTGAGCACGGGCCATCTCACTCAGGTGACTCCTGGGGACATGTATGTCTACGAATACGACTGGACTCCCGACGGAAAAGCCTGGGCGGCAACCGCAGCACCTGGTTCCGGCGACGCGAACTGGTGGATCGCTGGCCTCTATCTGGTGAATGCGCAAAGCGGCCAGATGCACGAGATTTACAAACCGAAGCTGGAACTCGCGGAGCCCCACGTCTCTCCGGACGGAAAGAACGTAGCATTCATCGAAGGATTGATGAGCGATGCCGGCCTTACCGGCGGCGAAATCCATGTCGTCCCGGCCGACGGAGGGACTGCCCGAAATCTCACCCCCAATAGCAAAACGTCTCCGTCGGCGCTGGCATGGAAGTCTCCCGATGTCATCGTCTTCGCCCAGAACGCCGATGGAAACTCCAGCTTCGCCACCGTGGGGGCTAGTACAGCTGCCGCGCAGACACTCTGGAGCGGCGAAGAACTGGCCGCTGCGACCACCGATGCCTGGGTTCCGGGCGGTTCCTTTTCCCGCGATGGATCGGTCACGGCAATTGCGCGCCAATCGGCAAGTTCTCCGCCGGAAGTCTGGGCCGGCCCAATCGGCAAATGGAAGCAGCTAACCAGGCTCAACGCCGGAGTCAAGCCAGCCTGGGGCGAGATGCGCAACGTGCACTGGATGAACGGCAGCACGCGCGTACAGGGCTGGCTACTGTTACCCAAGGACTATGCCTCCGGCAAGACTTATTCGCTGGTGGTCAACGTTCACGGCGGACCATCTTGGGCGTGCACCTCCTCCTGGGACGAAAGTGAAATGGGTCCGCAGTCGGCGATGGGTTATTTCGCTCTGTGCCCAAATCCGCGTGGAAGCTACGGTCAGGGAGAATCGTTCACGCAAGGCAACGTCAAAGATTTCGGCGGCGGCGATTTCCAGGACATCATGGCGGGCGTGGATTCCATCTCGAAGGAATACCCCATCGATGCCAAACGCATCGGTATTCGCGGACACAGCTACGGCGGCTATATGACGATGTGGGCTGAGACCCAGACGCATCGCTTCGCGGCGGCGGTTGCGGGCGCGGGTATTTCCGACTGGCTGAGCTACTATGGCGTGAACGATATCGACGAATGGATGATTCCGTTTTTCGGTGCTTCGGTCTATGACGATCCTGCCGTGTACGCCAAGAGCGATCCGATGCACTTCATCAGAGCTGTACGAACGCCGACGCTGATTCTGGTAGGTGACCGCGACGGCGAGGTTCCGATGGAACAATCGGTCGAATGGTGGCATGCTCTCTCCACCCTGCACGTCCCGACAAAACTGGTGGTCTATCCGAACGAGGGGCACATGTTCATCAAGCCTGCCGACGCGCGCGACTATGCCTTGCGTTCTCTCGAGTGGTTCGAGGAATGGTTCGCCAAAGCGCCGCAGTAGATCAAACTGTTGGGGCCGATCGCCTGGTCAGATGTCGCCTTGCTTCCCGCGTACATGAACATACACCAGAGAAAAGCTCGACCCAGTTCCGCTTTTGTTCGGCTCAATAGCGACCGCGTGCTGGTTATTTTCCGTGCCAACTTTTAGCTCCGTCACCGGGCCCGTATTGTCCCCTTCACATTTCAGTCCTTTGGCGGATTGATTGGGAGCATCGTCGTCACTAAAGTCAGCCTGGCTGCTGCCATGTTCGCGAGTGTGGCACTCGACTACCTTGCCGTACTTCTTTAATTTGTCGCGATAGAATTCGATGATTTTGAACGGCGCGTCGTCAGAATCGTATTTCGCTGCCACCAACTTCACGCCAAAAGCCTCGGTAAACAGGCTGAGATTGGCCGAGGCGTCGTTCTTCTCGTCGTGTCGCCGGCGTGCCCCCGGGTAAAGTGGCAATCCCGCCTTTTCGGCATCCGCATCGGTGCCCACATGCAGGTCGCCGGCATTGCTTTGGATATCAATATGCTTATCCTGATCGCCGTCAGGTTTCTGAGGTTCAGCTGCGAAGCTGGCCAGTACCACCGCGATTCCAACTGCGGCTAAGAGCATCGCACGAAGCAGAATGAATCGAAGCATAAGCTTTTCCTTCTCCAACTGAGACACCGCTCTAGATTTCCGCATCCTTGCCGTGGGTGCGCACGTAAACCAGCGAAAAACTTGATCCCTTGCCTTCCCGCTCTACGGCAACGATGTGCTGATCGTCTTTCCTGCCAACTTTGAGTTCAACGTCGTTGCCGCCTCCGCCGTCGCAGGTCAACTCGTTCGAAGCACTCTTGGAGCCCTGCGATCCCATTTTCATATCCAGATGCAGGCTGGAAGTGCGGCATTCCAAAACCTTCCCATATTTTCTCAACTGTTCTCTGTAGAAAGACAGCACTTCAGCCGGCGCATCGGCAGACTCATACTCCAATGCAACAACTTTTATCCCGTATCCGAAGCCGGAGATATTCACATTGGCGCTCTTATCGCCGCCGTTGATATCTTTTTCCTTCAGGTGAGCACCCGGATAAAGCGCCAGTCCGATGTCGGAGACGTCTGCCTGTTGGCTGACGTGGACGCCGCCGAGCAGCGTTTTGATGTCCACTTGCTTATCTCGCCCGTTCGCCTCTTTCTGCACATTCACGCTGCACGCCGGCAATATCAGAAGTGCGGCAAAACTGCTTGCGACGATCATGCCCGAAGCCAGTTTATTTCTGCGCATGTTGAGTTCCTCCACTGGCGACCTTTACCGGACGCTCAAGACCGGCGCCCCGCGCGGCCACATCGGGGATGCTGACGGGAAGATGCCCCCGAATCGCAACTTCCCCGAACAAGGCCTTGACCGCAGCTATTTCCGAAACGCTTGCGTTGGAGAACGTACACAGGTAATTCTCGATTTTAGGAAAGTCGGCCGCAAGGTACGGATTCCCCATGGCTACGACCGCAGTTCGGTCCGCGTTGTGATCCAGTATCTGCTGCAGCAGGGCTCCAGTGGCGTCCGCCATGGCAACGGTGTTTCCGATCTTCCCCGCGTTCGGGACAACATATACCGCAGCAACCACTGTTTGCGCCTCGTTCACTGCCTTCAGCACCTCGTTGCTCATTCCAGCCGCCACGCGCGGGTCTATGTAGATCAGGTGAGCGCCAGGAGTCCGCGCTAGAAATTCCCGGCTGAACGCACGACCGGACTCCGTCCGCACGTCGTCGGAAAAGACCACCGCGACCACTTGGTTGTGAGTCTCCTCCTGTTCTGTATACGGAAGCCCGGCCATCCTGGTTCCCTGGTTCTTGAGCGACGATTTGAGCGGCAGCACCTTGCCATTATCACGAACCAGGGTGACCGCATCGCTGGCTACCTGCTGGCCAAAAGCAAGATTCTCCGGCTTCCCCACGAGGGTTGCGATCGCCTGCACATCGACGGTGCGAGCGTCCTGCAGGCCGAGAGATGCCTTTGTCTTCAGTATCTTGAGAACGGAGTTGTCCAGACGCTCGCGGGAGATTTCGCCGGACTGGACCGCCTGCAACATTGCATCGTAGGAAGCAGGGAAGTCGGCGGGAATGAGAAGTAGATCATTTCCCGCCTTGAAAGCCTCCACTGCGGCCCGACCAATGTTGTTGGCGAAAAGGTGCGTCAGCGCGGCCATGTCGAGTGCGTCGGTGACAACGATTCCCTGAAAGCTAAGTTGCCTTTCCAGCAGATCCGAGACGATCGCAGGAGAGATTGAGGCCACGTGGTTGGGATCGGAATCCAGTGCAGGAACAGTAACGTGCGCAACCATCACCGAGTCCACCCCCGCCGCGATGGCCTGGCGAAACGGCGGCAGCTCGATAGAATCGAGATGAGCGCGGTTCACGTTCACGCTGGCGACGCCCAGATGCGAATCGGTTGCCGTATCCCCGTGGCCGGGAAAATGTTTGACCGTGGTCAGCATTCCGCCCTGATGCGCCCCCTTGATGTACGCCGCAACCAAATCGCCCACCTGCTTGGGATCTTCGCCGAACGACCGCGTGTTGATGATGGGATTGGCCGGGTTCGAATTAACATCAGCGTCAGGAAAGAAGTTCCAGTGGATGCCAATGGCGCGCGCCTCTTCGGCGGTGATCCGCCCGAAAGCCTCAGCATCTTCCAACTTGCCATCGCCGCCAAAAGCCATGGCATGCGGGAAGACGGTGGCTCCCATCAGGCGCATGGGAACGCCACGTTCAAAATCGGCGGCAAACAGAAGCGGCAGTTTGGAATCACTTTGCAACCGGTTGAGCAATTCGGCGGCTTCGTAAGGTTCGCTGCGTAGAAGATACGGACCATCCGCATGCACCGTCATGGCAAACGAGCCAACCTTATACTTCTGCATGGAGTCGCGCAGTTGCAGGTATTCCGGATTTTCCACGTTGAGAAAACTGGCGCGGCACCAGATCATGAATACTTGACCAACTTTTTCTTCTAAAGTCAGCTTGCGTAATGTTTTCTCCGCCCACTTTTCGCCGCCGTGAGTGAGGTGGATTGGACCGGGACGCTGATATTTTTCCTTGGGAAATGCCGTGGCTGTGACCATAAGAACAACAAAGAGCAGAAAGGCGAGTCGACGGTGCATGCCGAGAACGATAGCAGAAGGGCGGGTATCAGGTCTTAGGTTTCAGGTCTAAGGTCTTAGGCGTTGGGCTTCAACCGGGTAACGACGGCAAAGAGCAAGCTGCGGCCTCTCCCGCTAAGACCTAGGACCTATAAGACAGGAGAGCCACGACACAGCTTCCTGCTGAATCTGCGGATCATCCCCAAAGCCGCGCAACCAACGGACCTCCGGCTCGCGGCGAAACCATGTCATCTGCCGCTTGGCATAGTTGCGATGAGCTTGTTGCGCGGATCGTAGTGCCCCCTCACCTGTGAGTTCTCCGCGTAGGAGTTGCACGCACTGTTTATATCCGAGCGACGAGAGTGGGCCGGCGCTATCCCCGTACTGCTCCAGCAGGCGCTTCGTTTCATCCACCAATCCAAGTTCAAACATTTGCTGGGCGCGGCGGTTGATTCGCTCGTAAAGAGCCTGACGCTCCGGATCGAGACCCAGCCGCAGAATGCGAAATCCTCGCAGAGGGTCGCGCCCACGCTGCTGCCAAAGGTCTGTTATCTTTTGCCGCGAGGATAAGCAAACTTCAATGGCGCGAACGAGCTTGGGCGCATCGTTGGCATGAATCTTCCCGGCGGCAGCGCTATCGAGACGGCGGAGGATACGGTGAAGATAGCTGGAGCCGCGGCTCTTTGCTCGTTCGCGCAAGCGCTCGCGCAGTACTTCAGAGCGTTGCGGGCCGGGGAAAAATCCCTCGAGCAGGGCGCGCAGGTAGAGTCCAGTTCCGCCGACGAGCATGGGCAAATGATGGCGAGACTTGATCTCCTCGATCACTTGCCTCGCCTGGCGCGCATATTCGCCGGCCGTGATGTGGCTAGTCGGCGCAAGGTAGTCGAGCAGATGATGGGGGGCGCGGGCGCGTTCGGAGGCAGTGGGCTTGGCGGTGCCGATATCAAACTCGCGGTACAGGGCGACCGAATCGCAGTTCACGATCTCGCCCTGGAAATGTTCTGCGAGCGTCAGGGAAAGCGCGGTCTTCCCACTGGCCGTGGGACCGACCACTACCGCGAGCAGCGGTTCAGGCGCCACCGTCAGCGCATGCTCCACTGAATGGCGTGCCAGTAACGAACCAGGGTGAGCACGAGCAGTAGAAAAGCGATCAGCAGCAGGCCGGAAGTTTCCGTGGCATAAATCGAGTGTCGGCGATGCTTGCGGTTGGAATCGTTCTGGCGTTGAGCCTTCAACACGCCAATATTGTACGCCGCGCCCCAATGGCATGCGATGCTACACTACGCGTCGTTAGTCATCGTTTTGATGCTATGCCCGCTTTCTCAGGCAACCAATCCGGCAGAATCGCGCGCTTCGGAGTGTTTGAGCTCCACTACTCTTCCGGAGAGCTGCGCAAGAACGGCGCGAAACTTCGACTCCAGGAACAGCCGTTTCAAGTTCTGCTACTCCTGCTGGAGCGCGGCGGTGAAGTGGTCACGCGCGAGGAGATGCGCCAGAAACTGTGGCCCGCTGACACCTTCGTGGATTTCGATCACAGCCTGAATACGGCCGTGAACAAGTTGCGGGAAACCTTGGGAGATTCGGCGTCCAGTCCGCGTTACGTCGAGACGCTCGCGCGGCGCGGATATCGCTTTATTGCGCCAGTGCAAACGGCAGGGGTTCAGACGGGAGGTGGAAGCGCAGGCCCGTCTGCTGCAAATCCACCTTCGGCGCAATTCCATTCTGAACTGGAAGTTCCGATTCCAAGGCGCGGGCTGACCCGCGGATTGTTTGCCCTGGTTCAAGCGATGTATTTGATCTTCTACCTGGTGGCACTTTTTCGATTGCATGCAATCCAGGAAATCGCCGAGTCTTTCTTGTCGGGATGGCATGCAACCGTGCTGGCGGCGGCAGTGATGGTAACCGCAGGGGTCGGGATCCCGCTGCGCTGTTATCTGCTCTCCGCAGTGGGTTTCGACTACCAGCGCTTGGGTCAGAAATTTCGGCAAATGTTTCCGTTCATTCTGGCGCTGGATCAACTGTGGGCCGTCGCTCCATTCCTGCTGATGCAGAAGATCGGCCTGGGCGCGGCTTTCGCAGCAAGCGCAGCACTGCTTTATGTGCCCTTCTCGGAGAGAACCCTGATTCGCATGGCCTATGAGGGAGCGCCAGCGGGCGAGTAGAGCTCCTAACCGGTGAGGAGGAACGCGATGGCGCAACAACCGCTAGCGCCCGAACACCCGTCCGGCGAAAACAGACCTTCCCAGGTCCCATCTGACTCGTCGCAAACTTCGCCTGGCACCGACACTGTAGGCGTTCCCCAATACGGCTTGCTCGAGTTACTGGTGCTCCACCTGCTGCCGGGCGCGCTGGCCACCCTCGCTTATCTTGCCTTGGTCCCCCCCTGGCGTCGCGCGTTCATTTTCCCACCATGTCCGCTTTGCTGCTTTCTGCGGCTATCGCGCTCGTTCCGCTCGAAATGGGGCACCTCTTGCTCCAGGGAAAACGGCTTAACGGGCGCTGGTCGCTTGCCGGAATTGTGCTCTACCAACGGAAGTGGGCGGGCTGGCGTTATTTCCTGATGGCCCTAGGCCTATTCGTCTTGTCCGTGGCAGGGTATACATTATCCGAGCCGCTCGATTACGTTTGGAAACACATGGCGTTCTCCTGGCTGCCTGGGTGGTATGTCTTCTCAGACCTCGAGCAGTATGCGCAATTCAGCCGCACCGTGTTGATCGTCACGTTTTCTGCCCGGCTGTTACTGGATGGATTTCTCTTCCCCGTGGTTGAAGAGCTCTATTTTCGTGGGTATCTGCTGCCTCGCATGTCACGCTTCGGTGGGGCTGCGCCTTTCATCAATTGCGCTTTATTCTCCATCTATGATTTCTGGCAGCCTACAATTTGCCCACAATATTCTTCGTCTCTTTGCCCATGGTATTCGCAGTGTGGAAGACCAAGAATGTCCGGGTGGGCATTTATACGCATATTCTGCTGAACGTCTTGGGAGGGATATCAACCCTGATAACAGTGCTTCACCCTTCATAAGGGTTTGCGACAATTCTTCGGTATTCGGGAACTAACCTTACGAATCTCGCGTAATTACGTCTAAGAGGCTGGGGCGTGCGTGTGCATTGCTGGAGGAATCCCATGAGACAGACGGCTATCGAACGTTGGGTATTCGTGGTGCTGATCCTGAGCGGATTTGTTTCCGCGTGGGCGGCGGTACCGGCGCGGGCGGACGAATGGTCGAAAACTTACAACCTTACCGGCCAACCCGATCTCAGAGTGGAGACATCGGATGCGAACATTCACGTCTCCACTTGGGATCACAGCTCGATCGAGGCCAGGGTAACAACTACGGGTTACACGATCGGCGACGACGGCATCCGGATCGAGGAGCACCAGACGGGCGATATGGTCGAGATCGAAGTGCGCTATCCGCACCACGGTGTGACCATTAACTGGGGCAACACAATGGGTCATCGCGTCGAGATCGCGATCGACATGCCGCGCGAGGGCCGAGTAGACTTGCATACCGGCGATGGCAAGATTGACCTGGGAAATTTTAAAGGCGTGATGGCACTCCGCAGCGGAGATGGCTCGCAGGAAATTGACGGCGTGGACGGGAAACTGCGGGCAACGACCGGCGATGGCCACATCCGTGCCAACGGGCGCTTTGACGATCTCGAACTCAAGACCGGCGATGGGCGCTTGGATGCCCGAGCGGCAGTTGGGTCGGCGTTAGTCACCGGCTGGAGGCTGGAAAGCGGCGACGGCTCCGTGACCCTGGAGATACCCGAAAACCTGGCGGCCGATGTGGACCTGCACACCGGAGATGGCCACATCGATCTGGATATGCCAGTCACGACCACGGGCAAGATTCGCCAGAACCAGGTTCGTGGCAAGCTGAACGGAGGCGGGAATCTGCTGGTGATTCATACTGGGGATGGATCGATCAGGCTGCGGAAGGCGTAGCCCGCACCTTCAAATCCCGGCTCAAAATCAAAGATCGCGGCCGCTGCGGCAAGGTAGATTCGATAAGAACTATTCGAGTTCTCCTTTGGTGGGGTTGTAGAAGAAGCGGAAGCGCAGAGCCAGATACTGTCCCCCAAACTCGGCAGGGAGCGGCGGAAACGGGTCCGAGCCCTGAATGCCTGCCCAAGCCGCGCGATCCAGTGGAACATCTCCGGAGGTAGTTACTAGCTTCATGCCCGCGACTTGTCCGTCCTTGGTGATCGCGAATTCGATGATCAGGTTTCCATGCTTCATCTGCGCCGATTCCGGAATCGAGTTGTACCAGTTCTCGCGGACATCGTGAAGCACCCGCTGCAAGTAGGGGCCGAAATCCACGCCCATGGTGTCAGAGAGAACCTCGAGGTTTCCCATCTGGCGGCCGTGAGCGCCTGTGCCAAGACCAAAATTGCCTCCATCCCCCTGTTGGCCGGCGCCGCGTCCGGCAGCCGCTGCGCGGGTCGCCTCCTCAATTGCTGAGCCCGCTGACATCGAGCCCGCGTATTTCTTGAACTCGTTGTTGATGTTCGGCATGGCCGGCGTTTGCAGTTGGGCGATCTGTGGATTCGGCGGTTGCTGCGGCGCGGGCGGCTGGTTTTGCGCGAAGCCAGCAGAAGACTGCGGTGGCGGCACCGGCCTGGGCGCACCACTTGCACCGGGCGCTCCCGGCGCAGGGGTCGCCAAAGCCTTGCGCAGTTCCTTGACGTCCAGTTCAGGATGCCGCGTCATCGCGATGCGGTCTTTATCGGAAGCAATGTTCGTGTTCGGTCTGTGTTGGAGCTTTTGCAGGTCCTTGGGAAGCTCCAGGAAGGTGACATCCTTGTCCGTCGTCAGATTTTTCGCCGTAACCGCCGAGTGCCACGGCAGATATTTGTCGAACCTTTGAATATTTACCAGCAGGATGATAAGAATCAAGTGGGTGATGATCGAGATCCACGCGGCCTCGCGGCGCCTCGAGCGGGCCAGATCATCCTGCAACTGGATGAGCAGATGCGGCACGCGGGCATCGTCATCGAGATCGCGGTAGGCCGTTTCCCATCCCTTGGTATCGTAGAGCCCAAGTTGTTCCGCTTGCGGCTTCTCCGGAGGGGCCACGGGATCCTGGAATGGAATTTGCGTGATGGGCATGAACTAAGTTTGTCCGAGCTAAGTTTGTCCGAGCTAAGCTTATCCGAACCAGGCTTGTCCGTTAGACACACAGTGGCGTCTCGACGTTGCATCCGGCCTTCCCTCGGATACCCCAGCGCACAAACGCGGCAAGCTAGGTTATTTTCGCATCTTTCAGCCGATTTTGCTCTGACAAACGTCGCGGGACTTACGGGTGTAAACATTTGTAAAACGCTGCCCAGTCCGCCTCTGGAACTGGACCGGCTTTGGGCAGATCCGCTAGCTATCTTTGCGATAGAGAAGATCGCGCATCGCTCGTCTCCGCGCCTCGTTCGTTTCCATCAGGCTCTTGCGTTCGTCGGCGTCCATGCTTTGTTTCGTTGCAGGGTCTGCGGATTCGGGCTCGCTGCAGGCAGGGCAGCGGTTGGCAAAGCCGGGCTTATCCGGCTTCAGCTCAAACTCCTCTGAGCAAACAGCGCAGACTCGGATCGGGAATGCCATCCGATTATTATGATACAACCCACGCGCAGTTATCCCGAGGTGACGGGCGATTCAGCTAGACGGGAATTATGGGCGTAAATGCACCCTTACGGAGAGCCTCTGCTTATGATTCTGAATCTCGAATGAGTCCCGAGAGCGAGGATAATGATGCTCTCGGTGAAGAGGGCATTTCCCAGCAGGCCCTGAGCCCCATACCGCGTGCGAAAGGTATCGGGGTGCGCCGGTTCCGTAGGCATCATCGGCTTCTGATAGACGTGACTTCCTATTTTCAAATCGCCAGAAGCCGGTGCTCCGATAAACACCGCCTCACGCCCCCAAGACTGCAGGCTGAAATGAATGGCGGCATCCTCCGTACCCATTCTGCCGGTGCTTTCGTGCCAAAGGCCTAAATCAACGCCGAGTGCATCGGGACTGGAACCGGTGTCATAGGTAAGTCAGCTCGTTCCAGGAGTCAGACACGCCGCCTGGGGAAGTCAATGACAAAGGCAACGTCCGATGAGAAGGTCTAAACCAACAGTACCGTGAGGATCGTGGGCGTGCGGCCGATCCGAAGTGCCCTTCCTCGGGTACCCCAGAATCGAGGAGAAGCACATCCCTGCCAAGGAAACATGGGGAATCCGAACGGCCCTTCCTTGGGCGAACCGTAAGGAACCACCTCATCCGCGCCCGTGTCTAGCTGATACCAGTACCGCTTTTCATTGAGCGAAATCGGCACCAGCATCCCGAACTTGTCTGAAAAGTCGTCGGAAATCCACTCCAACATGCCGCAGGAAAGGCCATCCATGGTGACGCTGCCTCGTTGGGAACGGACTGGCGCTCGACCCCGCTCGCTATCACCCGACGATTGTTGCCCCGCACGAAAAATAGTAGGACCAGGAAGGCAAGAGCAGCAGTGCCACTAAACTTTCGCCTTCGCCAAGCCAGCAAGCCCAACCTTCTTCCCATGCTCGCGGATCGCCGCAAGAATCTCGAGCGCAAGAGCCAGAGCGCGGTGTCCGTCATCGAGCGACACGACCGGTGTAGACCGTTGCCGCACCGCCTCAAGAAACGACTTCAATTCTGCGTGAAGCGGCTCTTCCGAAGTCATTGGCGGCTTGCCAACGCCAATCTGTGGATTAACCGTGGGAGTGCTGGAGGCTGATCCGTCGCCCCCGACGGTGAAGACGAGAACCTCCTGGCGTCCATAGTCCACCGAAACATACTGCCCAGGCTGGAAGAAACGCAACTTGCGCACGCGCTCGGTGGAAACACGGCTGGCCGTGAAGTTGGCGACGCATCCGGATTCGAATTCCAGCCGCACGTTGGCGATGTCCACTTTGCCGGAAAGAATGGGCAAGCCCACCGCGCGCACCTCTTTCACCGGAGAATTAACAAACGAGAGCACGATGTCGAGGTCATGGATCATCAGGTCCAGAACAACGTCAACATCGAGCGAGCGCGGAGTAAACACGCTGAGCCGATGCACCTCAAAGAACATGGGCTGACTGAGCAACGGGATGGTGGCCCGGACCGCTGGATTAAAGCGCTCGAGATGCCCCACCTGCGCGATCCGTTTGTGCTTGTTCGCCAGTTGAACCAACTCCTCCGTTTCTGCCAGCGATGCCGCTAGCGGCTTTTCGATGAGTACGTCCACCCCGGCTTCCATCAAGGCGCGGGCGACCCCAAGATGATGCACCGTAGGCGCTGCCACAGACGCCGCGCGAACTTCGCTGTGCGTGGTGAGCATCTGCTCGACCGAACCGAAAGCGCGGCAGCCAAACTCGCGTGCCACCGCATCGGCCCGGTCCAGGTCGGGATCGACCACGCCCAGCAATCGAACGGGCAGACCTTGTTGTTCAAGTTCGTGGTAAACCCGGGCGTGGTTGCGTCCAAATACGCCCACCCCTACCACTGCGACGGAAATCGCATTGTCAGCGTGCAGGAAAAAACTCTCGGCTGGCCGGTTGCCACCTGGAACAAGAAATTGTAAATGCAAAGGCGTAAAGCGAACCGGGTATTTTGTGATCGGGTCATCGGGCGACTCAATAAATTCTTGGGCAGGGCTTTTCCCATCACCGATGACCCGATCGCAAAATCACCCAATTCTTGTGGCCTTCTTGAGGATCGCGATCTGCCCGGCATGATACAGCTCGTGTTGCGCAACTCCGTGAAGCATGAAGCAGAAATCATATTTCTTGCCAGGGACGCGATCGCGTAGACGAGATTCCGGCAGAGTCGCTACCGTCTTCACCAGTGCATCGTGCGTGCGCTTGGCGTGTGTAACGGCCTTACGCCACGCCGCTTCCGTCGGCTTCGGAACGAGCGGAAAATTGGCCACGCCGGTAAGTTGTATTTTCTCGCCACCGAGCCGGCGGGAAGCCGCCGCATCCCACGCAGCGATGTGCAACGTAAGCTCCCAAATGCTGTGAGCATCAGGCAGAGGTTTAGCTGCGGCCGTGGCGGCCTCCACGTCTTGCAGCAATTCGAGCAGCGCAGGACCATGCCATGCATCCCCTTGGAATGCACGGCGCAACTGCTCGGCAATGAGGGCGGATTCGGAGGTCGCAGAAGTCATGTTCTTAGCTCGTGTTTGAGATCAGATTTGTTACAAGAAACTGAAAGCCGATTGGGCAGAGCTGGTCGCAAGCTGACATCAGTCAGCCACAATTGCGATTCCCACCGCATTGGCCGCGTCGATGATCTTGTCGCCGTCCAAGAGCAGGCATTTCCCCGCGTCGAGCGCCAGACAGGCTGCGCCCCCGGCCTGCATCACCTCGATAGTTTTCAATCCGATCACGGGAACATCGAAGCGCATGTCCTGATTGGGCTTTGCGATCTTCACCACGGTAAGAGAGCGGCTAAGAGTCAATCCCTCGCCGTACAGCGAACCCATCACTTTTCCGGCGCGCTCGATGGTGGCGTCGGTGCCCTCCATAGCTTCCACCGCCACGCAAGCAGATTCGGCGATTACGACGGTCTGGCCAATGTCATGCCGCGCGAGCTGGCTAGCCACCGAGCGGCCATACTCGATGTTCTTCCGTTCCTGGCCAGTGGGTGCGCGGCGTGTCAGCACTCCTGACTTCACCAGCAGCGGCTCCAGGAGCCAGGTAGAATTTTCCAGCGTGATGCCTTCCTCTGCCAAAACCTTGGCAATGGCGCCAAGCAGGCTGTCGGTGTTGCGCGTGGTCAGCGAAAGCAAAAGCTTGGCCAGACGCCAGTCTGGCCGGATGGCGGAGAAGATCTGTTTATGCTTCACCTGCCCCGCCATGATGGCGCGGCTCACGCCTTCTCGCTGAAAAGTTTCGATCAGTTTTGAGAGTTCGCCAAGCGACAGCCAGTGAGTGGACGCCACACCTCGACCTTCAATTTCAGGAGAAGTCTCTTCCTTGATGGCGATGACGACAACTTCGTATCCCGCGGCGCTGGCCGCATCCAGAACCAGAAAAGGGAACTTGCCGTTGCCCGCGATGAGTCCGATGCGTTGCATTTCAGTGGTCAGTGGCGAGTGGTTAGTGGTCAGTGCTCTTACTGGCCACCGACCACTAACCACTGCCCACTTACTTGATCACTCCTCGCTCCGACGCCTCGATAAAGCGGATCAGCAGATCCACATCTTCGCCGCGATCGGGCTCCGACTTCAGCTTCTCCAGCCCCTGCGACGTGTTCATCTTGGACGCCAGCAGCGTCTTGTAGGCATGGTGAATCTTGCGAATTCGCTCCGGCGAAAAGCCGCGGCGCTCGAGGCCGACTTTATTCATTCCGTAGGCGTGCGTGTTACGCGCGGCGGACGTCATGGAAAACGGCAAGACATCTTGCGTGATCGTTGTGCCGCCGCCGACGTAGGAATGAGCCCCGATGCGAACAAACTGATGCACCGGGCAAAGCGCCCCGACCACGGCCCACTCTTCGACTGTCACGTGTCCGCCCAGCGTCGCTCCGTTCACGAGCATGCAGTGGTCGCCGATCACGCTGTCGTGTCCAATGTGCGCGTAGGCCATAATGAGAATGTGGCTGCCCACTTTCGTGAGCCCGCCGCCTTTGACGGTGCCGCGGCTGATGGTTACACACTCGCGAACTTCATTTTGGTCGCCGATTTCGAGCCGCGTCGGCTCGCCTCGGTAGGTTGTATCCTGAGGCGCCATGCCGATGGCACAGAAAGGAAAGAAGGCGTTGTTGGCTCCAATTTTCGTGGGCCCTTCGATGGCCACGTGCGACACCAGATGGCAATCCTCGCCGAGGTCGACCTCGGGGCCAATTACACAGTAAGGACCGATCCGGCACGAAGGTGGAACTCGGGCTCGCGGATCAATAATTGCGCTGGGATGGATTGCGGCGGGATGAACGTTCATGGTTGCTTCATGGAATCATTCCGCGCTTTCACCGGCGCGGTTAAAACCGTCGCCGCGTCCACGTGAACTGTCGATGAGCTGACATGAAACCGTTGCTTCCGCTACACGCCTGCCCGCCACCAACGCGACACCGTGCATCTTCGCGGCGATCATTCGCGGAATGACGCGCCAGCCTTTCACTTCCACCTCGATCCGAAGCTGATCTCCGGGACTTACCGGACGACGAAACTTAGCGCGGTCAATGCCGGTGAATACCATCACTTTATTGTCACGATCTTCCACCTCGGTAAGCAGCAGGGCACCGCCCGCCTGCGCAATGGCCTCCACAATCAGCACGCCCGGCATGATGGGCAATCCCGGGAAATGGCCGTTGAAAAATGGCTCGTTGATGGTGACATTCTTGATCGCAACAATACTTTCCTTGCGTTTTAATTCCAGCACACGATCAATCAGCAGCAAGGGATAGCGGTGGGGGAGAATTTTCAGGATCTCGTGAATGTCGAGCGCGATCTTGCCAGCGCCCCCCGGCCGATCGTCCTCGGGTGGAGTGGTCTCGATCATGGATTCGTCTCAAACAGCCTGAAGATTATACTGTACCGCATCGTGTTCACGGCGAAGCAAACTCCAGTCCGCGAAAGGGAAGTGTGCCCGAAACGAAAATCGTCGAATCAACGATCGCGAGCCTTTGGCAAGGCCGCCTACGCTACTTTGAAGAGCGTCAGGACCAAATCGTCGAGACAATCCGCGAACTGGTGCAGCTTGAATCCCCAAGCGACAACAAGCGAGCGGTCGACCGAATCGCCGCGTTCCTCGCTCACCGATTCGAAGCGCTCGGCGGGCGGACCAAACTCCATCGCAGCACCGATTTCGGCGACAGTTTGCAGATCGACTTCGGTGGGAAAGTCTCTGGACAACAAAAACCGAAGCCGGTTCTGCTGTTGGGACATTACGACACGGTTTATCCGCTGGGAACGCTGGCGAGTATGCCGTGCAAAATCGAAAGCGGACGATTGCTCGGACCCGGCGTTCTCGATATGAAGTCGGGCATCGCGCTTTTGCTTTACGCCATCGAAGCGCTGCAGGGGTGGTTTGGCGGACTGCCACGGCCAGTCACAGTTTTTCTGGTTTCCGATGAAGAAGTGGGCAGCCGCTCGTCGCGAAAAATCACCGAGGCGCTGGCCAAGAAGTCAGCTGGAGTGCTGGTGCTGGAGCCTGCCGCTGGACTGCGCGGCGCCGTGAAAACCGCCCGCAAGGGCGTCGGCGAATACGCGCTGCGAGTAAAAGGCGTCGCGGCTCATGCGGGACTTGATCCCGGGAAGGGACACAGCGCCATCCTTGAGTTGGCCCGGCAAATTGCCATCATCGCAAAGTTCAACGATGTGCGGCAAGGATTGTCCGTGAACCCGGGCGTGATTGAGGGCGGAACGCGCACCAATGTAATTGCGGCCGAGGCGTCCGCGGCGATCGATGTACGCATCAAGAGTGCAAAGCAAGCATCCGCAATCGATCGCAAATTCCGCTCGCTCAAGCCCTTCGACAAACACTGCAAGCTCGAGATAACGGGCGGTGTGAATCGCCTACCCATGGAGCGGACCGCGGGAGTGGCGACTTTATACAAAAAAGCTCAGGGAATTGCCAGCCGCGTGGGATGGAAACTTGAGGAGGCTGCCGTGGGCGGAGGTTCGGACGGGAACTTTACCGCTGGCATGGGGATTCCGACGCTGGACGGGATGGGCGGTGTGGGCGAAGGGGCGCATGCCGTGCATGAATTCATGGTAATTTCTGAATTGCCACGAAGGGCGCTGCTGCTGGCGGGAATGATCGAAAGCGTTTAGGGCTTCTTCTTTGACTCCTTAGTAGGGGTAGCCTAGAATTTTCGCAGTGCTCTCGGCTGGCCTACGAAGCGTTGCTTAAGCGCCTGAGATGGAGGAGTCATGGGTGAATTTTCGCCGTTCCATTGGCTGTTGGTCATCGCGATCGCCCTTCTGCTCTTCGGGACTAGCAAGTTTGCCGCTGTCGGCAAGGGTATCGGCGAAGGCATCCGCAACTTCAAGGCCGCGATGAAAGAAGGGGAAGAAGCCAAGAAAGAGAAAAAAGAAGAAGAAAAGAAGTCCTAGTCGCTGATTTCTTTGTTTTTCCCGACGCTGTATATTGACCTGCCAGGAACTGTTTCAGACCACTCCTCGTTCGCGCAGCATTGCATACACCAGCGCCACCGGCAGCCCCACAACATTGCTATAGTCGCCCTCGATGCGCGGGATCCAACGGGAGGCGATGCCTTGGATTGCATACGCGCCAGCCTTGTCCATCGGTTCGCCGGTTGCGATGTACTCGCTGATCTCGTTGTCCGACAGCTGGCACATAGTCACCAGAGTTGTCTCGGAAGCAATTTTCAATTCTGGATTCTGAGTTCCCTGCGTCAATTCCAATTTCTCTGCCGACGGGCCCACCAGGCACACACCCGTGATCACTGAGTGCGTGCGTCCTGACAGCAGTCGCAACATGCGCACCGCATCTTCCTTGTCTCGGGGCTTGCCGAGAATCACATCACCGTCCACCACCACGATTGTGTCAGCTCCGAGGACGAAATTCTGCGGCTGGCTTTCAAAAACGGCGAGCCCCTTTTCCTGTGCCAGACGTTCGGCACACTCCCGCGGAAGTTCGTTCACGTGCGGCGTTTCGTCAATATCGGCTGGGCATACCCCAAACGGAATACCCGCATTGCACAGCAGTTCCTGACGTCGAGGCGAAGCGGAAGCAAGAATCAGCATGCGATCTGAATTCCAATCAGAGAAGTTCTCAGTCCCGAGCAGCGAGTACCGGGTGGGGAGCAAAACGCCAGACCAGCCAGTTACTCTGCACTTGGCACTACTCGGCGCTCGGTACCCCGTACTATCTGCTTCCCACCATGCCGCGCACAGATTCAATCAGCTTGGCCGAGTCATAGCCGACTCCGTCTTTAAAAACCGTTTCCACGTTTTCAATGTCTTCGATCTTCTTCGAAGGATCGCCCCTGATCACAACCAGGTCCGCCTGTTTGCCGGGAGCGATCGTACCGATGCGATCGAGATCACCCAGATACTGTGCGCCATTGTAAGTTGCGATATGAACTGCCTCCAGCGGCGTGAATCCTGCCTCTACCAGCAGCTCCATCTCTCGCTGATCGCCGAAACCTGCGATGACGCCTCCCATTCCAGTGGGATCCAGTCCGGCCAACAGCAACCCTCCTGCTTTCGCGAATGTGTACTCGAATTTCATTTCTTTCTCGAATGCGGCCGGCCACGGCGAAATCTCGCTTCCGTACTCTTTCCGAAGCGCGTTAGCATCGCTGGAGCCGACTCTTCGCTCCAGCAGCGCACTACGAGCGTCGGGCGACAGTGCTTCGAGCACCCGCTGCTGGAGGGTGGGACGGCCAGAAAAGCTGCCCATCTCAAACACAGGAAGAGTCGAGGTGACCGCGACATGGTGCTGCACCAGGTCCAGGATCATGTCGTGCAGGGGACCTGCCTTCACGTCGAGCTTGGTCATGAGATCGGGATTCTCCGACGGATTCGGACATTCCCCGGCCTTTTTCGCGGGAAGAAATTCTGTATCAACGAACAGGCCGTGTTCGAGGTCGTCGATGCCGATTGAGGCAGCTTCCCGAAAGCCGATCGAGCACAAGTGCCCGGTAACCTTGGCGCCACGCTTGTGAGCTGCGGCCACCGCCGCGGAAAGTTCCGCCGGGGTAATGAACATGTACGCCTTAAAATTGTCGACTCCCTGATCCAGCCAGAAGTTCACCGTCTGCGCAGCATCTTCGGGACCCGTCAGTTCGTGCATTTGAATGGCCCACGAGCCCTTTCCTTCCAAGTAAGGTCCAGTAACGTGCATTTTTGGACCCGGCGTTTCGCCCTCTTCGATCTTCTTCTTCAGCTCCAAATCGGTGTAGGGCTCGAGCGAACCTGTCGTTCGGATTGTGGTCACTCCGCCGGCGAGATACAAACGAGGAAAGGTGAACCCCATCTCACCGAAGATGCCATTGCCTACGGGATAGAACATGTGGTCGTGCATGCCAACCAGCCCGGGAATCACGCTATAACCATGCAGATCGATTACGTTCGCGCCTTGGGGAACATTCGCTGCCGCAGCGTCGGAAACGGATTCGATTTTTCCTTTGCAGATGATCAGCGTCTGATCTTCGCGGGCAGCCGCCCCAGTTCCATCGATCACGCGCACATGGGTTAGGGCGATCACGGGTGCGTCCACCTTCACAAACGCGCGTACCTGCGGCGAGAGAGTTTGGGCAAGCAGAACTCCTGTCGTGATCAGTGCGCAAACAAACCCAAGGAACACCTTTCGCATAACCGCCTCCTGAAAGAAATCTGGTCGAAGGATTGTAACGGATGCAAGACTTGCCGGTGACCCGAAGAGCGTATCGCTGTAGAAGCCGTCTGCCACGTAAGCATCCTCGCAACTCTGTCATGCGGAGCGAGGATTGAGTTCCGCGAAGGCGAAGCTCAACCGCAGTCGAAGCATCCCTACTTTGCCACGCGGGAGGAGGAAAAGCAGCACGTCCAACCGGGCCGCCTGGCTCCTAACCGATCAACTCCAGTCGGTTTCCAAATGGATCGTGAAGGTGGCAACGTCTCATGCCCGGGATATCGTCGGGTTGGTTCATCTCAATTCCCGCGTGTCGGAGTCGTTGCAGCAGGGTCCCATAGTTGCGGCATCGCAGGGCAGGATGCGCTTTCTTCGCGGGACGGAAGTCGGATTCGACTCCGAGAACGCCGCCACTCGCAAACCAGCAACCGCCGCGCTGGGCGAGTTCCGGCGGCTTCGGCACATCCATCATTCCCAATAGACCTACGTAGAAAGCGCGAGCCTTCTGTTCTTCGCCGGGAGGCAGCGCAAGTTGAACGTGATCGATCGCGGTCAATGAAGCTTCAGTCATACTCCCACGCTGGCTGAGAGGCCCTCCGAGAGAACCGCTCGCCGCCTGCTAAAATCAAGAGTTAGCCTTCATCCTATGGACGCCGCTTTCATCCGCAACTTTGCGATCATCGCGCATATCGACCACGGTAAATCCACGCTGGCGGATCGCCTGCTGGAATTGACCGGGTCGCTCACCGCGCGCGAGATGCAGGCCCAGGTGCTTGACTCCATGGACCTCGAGCGCGAACGCGGCATCACCATCAAGGCCCACGCCGTGCGCATGATGCACACCGCGCACGACGGCCAGATCTACCAGCTGAACCTGATCGACACCCCCGGCCACGTGGATTTCTCTTATGAAGTCTCACGATCGCTGGCCTCATGCGAAGGCGCGTTACTGGTGGTCGACGCGTCGCAAGGCGTAGAAGCGCAAACGCTCGCCAATTCCTACCTTGCGATCAATCACGGACTCGAAATCATTCCAGTGATCAACAAGATCGATCTGCAAAGCGCCGATATTCCGCGCACCAAAGAAATGATCGAAAGCGCCGTTGGGCTCGACGCTTCCGGTGCCGTGCTGATCAGCGCCAAAACCGGCCAGGGCGTGCCTGACGTTCTGGAAGCGATTGTGAAGCGCGTGCCTCCGCCGAAGGGCAATCCCGACAATCGCCTGCAGGCACTGATCTTCGATTCCTGGTTTGATGCCTACCGCGGCGTAGTCGTTTTGACGCGAGTCTTTCAGGGAACGCTGCGCAAGGGACAAAGAATTCGTCTGTGGTCGAACGGCACAAGCTTTGACGCGGAAACTCTCGGCGTACTCACACCCAAGCCGGTCGAGATTGATGAACTGAAAGCAGGCGAAGTCGGATTTCTCATCGCCAACATCAAGAATGTCGCCGACACGAAAATTGGCGACACCATCACCGACGACGCCAATCCCGCGTTCGACGCGCTTCCCGGCTTTGAAGAAATCAAGCCCATGGTGTTCGCGGGCCTCTACACCGTCGATGCGCACGAACACACGCGCCTTCGCGAAGCGCTGGAAAAATTGCGCCTGAACGATTCTTCATTTTTCTTCGAACCGGAAAGCTCCGTTGCGCTGGGATTCGGCTTCCGTTGCGGCTTTCTCGGCCTACTGCACATGGAGATTATCCAGGAGCGATTGGAGCGCGAGTTCGCCCTCGAACTCATCACTACCGCTCCCGGCGTGCGCTACAAAATCACTAAGACCGATGGCGAATTGATCGAAGTCGATAATCCTTCGCGCTGGCCCGATCCCAGCGAGATCGCCAAAATCCAGGAGCCGGTAATTCTAGCCACCATCCTGAGCAACGAAGAATATGTCGGCGGAATTCTAAAGCTGGTCGAGGACAAGCGGGGCAAGCAGAAGACCTTCGAGTACGTCAGTTCATCGCGCGTGATGTTGCACTATGAGTTACCACTGAACGAGATCGTGCTCGATTTCTATGATCGCTTGAAGTCGGTCTCGCGCGGCTACGCTTCGCTCGATTATCATCTTGCCGACTATTGGGAGTCTCCGATGGTGAAGCTCGACATCCTGGTGGCCGGCGAGCCAGTCGATGCCCTCTCCATCATTGTGCATCGTGATTTCGCCTACGAACGTGGCAAAGCGCTAGTCTCAAAAATGAGACAGCTTATTCCCCGGCAAATGTTCGAAGTGGCTATCCAGGCGTCCATCGGAGCAAAAATCATCGCTCGCGAAACCGTTTCCGCCATTCGCAAGAACGTTATCGCCAAGTGCTACGGCGGCGACATTTCGCGCAAGCGCAAGCTGCTCGAAAAGCAAAAGGAAGGCAAAAAGCGAATGAAGCGTATCGGTCGCGTCGATATACCCCAGGAAGCTTTTCTGGCGGTTCTGAAGGTCGGCGAGGACAGCGATTAGCGGGCCCTAGTGGCTGCGCTGGTTCGTTTGGATGCCCAATTCATGCGGCGACCCGAGACTTTACCGACAGGGCAGGAATGCCGAAATGTGCAAATCTCCGAAACGGGAATCCGCCTACCCGTTACGGGAGCATCGCATGTTAATCCCAAGTGAATTGCCTAACTGGTTACCACTCAGGGCCTTACAGGTCGAAAAAACTTGGCTCGGGACGCGGCACACCTGGCTTTGCCTCTAGGAAAACCTGCCGATGCCAGCAATTCCACAAGCTTTTCCACAGCGTCGCAGGAGCCTGCAACTCAAAGCTCATACTGTACTTACGGGATGAAAACTACAGGGATTCCTGTATCCCGAAAGTTAGTCTTCGGGAGGCAAGCCGTGTTCGACCATCGTCTCGAATCGAGTGCAGCTTTTCAGGAACGCCAGATTGACCCTGCCGATGGGACCATTTCGTTGTTTGGAAATAATGATCTCAGCCTTACCTTGAAGATCGGGATCGTCCTGCTTGTAAACTTCTTCGCGGAAGATGAACATCACCAGATCGGCATCCTGCTCGATCGATCCCGACTCTCGCAAATCGGCAAGTTGCGGACGATGATCTCCACCCCGGCTCTCCGGCGCACGGCTCAACTGTGAGAGCGCGATCACCGGCACGCTGAGTTCTTTGGCGAGCGCTTTCAGTCCGCGCGAAATTGCCGACACTTCCTGCGTTCGATTTTCGTAGCGCTTGCTGCCGCCCGACATGAGCTGCAGGTAGTCCACAATGATCAGGTCCAGCTTGCCTTGCGATTGCTTCAAGCGCCGCGCCTTGGCTCGCATCTCGCTCAGCGAAATGCCAGGTGTGTCATCGATGAAAATAGGCGCGTGCGCCAACTGCTCCATCGCGCGCACCACCTTGCGCGTGTCGTCCTGCCACAACGAACCGGTACGCATTTTGTGCGCATCCACTTTGGCCTGCGAACAAAGCAAGCGCATCAGCAGCGCTTCGCGTGACATTTCCAGGGAAAACACTCCCACCACCTGCTGATCTTCCACCGCGGCATTCTCCGCAATGTTCATCGCGAAGGCGGTCTTGCCCATCGACGGCCGCGCCGCGATGATCACCAGATCCGACCTCTGCAATCCGCTCGTCATCTCGTCGAGATCGGTGTAGTGCGTGGCGAGTCCAGTAATCCGCTGGCCGCGTTGCAGCAGCGCATCCACCGACCCGAACGACTCCCGCACAATCTCCTGCACACCCATGAACCCGCGACCGATGCGCTTCTCCGAGAGCTGAAAGATCGCAGCCTCGGCATCGCTTAGCACTTCCTCGGCGGCATCGGACTGATCTGCGGCTCGGGCAATCGCTGTGTTCGCCGCGTGAATCAGTCCACGCAACAGCGCCTTGTCGCGCACGATCTTGACGTAGTGCTCAATGCTGGGCCGGTCCGGAACGCCATCCAGCAGGCTCGACACGTAGCCCACATCGCCGATGGCCTGCAGTTCCTTGTGCCGATCCAGCTCCTCGATCAGCGTGATCATGTCGATCGGACGCGAGGATTCCGCCAGATCGACCATGCGCCCGTAAATGCGACGATGCGAGTCGAGCGAAAAATCTTCGGTCCGCAAATGCTCGGCCGCCTGGTTATAAGCAAAGTTATCGAGCAGGATCGCGCCCAGAATCGAGCGCTCGGCTTCTACGCTCGCGGGAAGAGTGCTGATGTTGTAGTCAGTGGTCGCCAAGTTATTGATCTGTTCCCAATCTTTCGAAATGCAAATCGAACCCTAATCGCATGAGGCTTGTGAATGCGAGGCGCATCCTCTGGAAAACCAAGGTCCAATTCCAAAAAGTTTGCCAGGGCCAAGTACGCTGTAAAAACCGAACATTCCACGCGTTCCTGGCAGGAGAACAAATGGCGAACACAAAGTCAAGCCCAAAACAAATGCGGCCCGGGCCAGCCACCCGAGCCGCATCGTTCGTAGACCTTCGAAGGCTGCCTCTCCGCCACCTGGGGCAACGGAACGACGGCACCGGTTCAGCAGCGCTCGCAAAAGCGCCACGCTTACCGTTGCGGTCGCGCAAACGGCAATTCAGAATCGCCGCTCGCTAACTCCCGCAGTAGCCAGCAGCCCAACCCCAGCTCAGAGAGCGGGCGGGGAGGAAGCCGCAATGCCTGGGCAACCAGTACGCACTCACGCGCCTTCGGTTTCCCCCGGCAATTCACCCTCGAGAATTACCGGTTTTGCCGCTAGCTTCGCCGCAATCATCGTTCGGCGAGCCTCACGAGGTCCAACGTTTTCGGTGAACTCACTCTGCGGCAGATCGTGACGAGTCGCAACAGCAAAACCTTTCGCACTTGTGCAGAAACTGTGGACGCCAAGATTTCCTTGTGGAAGGTTGAGGAAAACCCGGAGAGATTCCCGCCCTGACGTGCGTGTAGGAAGTAAATCCCGTTCTTCATTCGCTCCACTCCGCCGCGAATTCTTCGGCGCAGCCCTGGATACCATCGATGTGGTCTCTGGTGGCAACAGCATCGGGATCGAGCAAATGTCACGCCTCGCGATACGTCTCATCATTCGCCCGGCTGGTCTCGGTGTGGAGCGAGATATTCTCCATGCCCTGAACCTCTTCTTCCGGAATGATGTACCAGGTATTCTCAAACACGATGTAGGCCGCAAGAAAATCGAATGATCCGCGCGAATAACGGCTTGTTCCCGCTGCGCACCTTGCAAACCCATCCCTGCTCAAGAGAATTGAGAGAAAGAAGCGGAACGATTCTCAAAACGGAAACTCGGTGGCCCGTGCACCCCTCGCTCGCTAACGCTTGAGCCAGAGTTTGGGTGGCGCTGCGCTTCCAGCGGGCGAACCCGCAACCGCTTAGCTACCTCGCTTGGTGATGTTCACTTGAACCATCAGTCCCGTTCTTCGAACAAGATCCCCGAATCGCGGATCCGAATGCAACGTGTCAAAAGCAGGATCGACATTCAAGAGCGTGCCCAGAGGTCTTCGTTCTTCATAGTTGCGGTCTAGCCATTCCAATGCCCTTTGTTTGTCTCCGAGCCGTGCATACAGTTGTGGATTGTCGAACTCGCCAATGTTGCGTCCCGATTTCAAAAGTTGCTGCCAGAATCCTGTGGGGCCGTCCTCCGAAAGTGCCTTTCTAAGCGCAAGCTCCTCAGAGGCTGCAGCTTTGGCAGTCTGATCGTCCCCTGAAAGTAGTCGTCCCCTGGTGAGCTCGCTGATCGCGTTCTGATACTGTCCCAGTTGCGAGTACAGCCAGGCGAAGTGGTAATAGGTAACAAAGAAATCAGGATTTAACTCGATCGCCTTCGTAAATTGCGCCCGGGACTCGTCATATCTCCGTGCGTAGAAATAAGTCAGACCAAAAACGGTGTTGTAAATCCGAGAAAACGGATCGAGCTCTAATGCCTTCTTCATTTCGGCGATGGCTTGTTCCGACTCGCCTTGCGGGGTCAAGTATGTCCACGCATACCGGAAGTGCGCCTCGGCATAGTTCGGGTTGAGTTCAATCGCTCGCTTAAATTCCTGCTCCGCTCCTTGCCAGTCGTATTCAAAGTCAGCTTTTTCCGCTCCCAGCGCGGCGTGAGCTTCGGCCAGGTCGTCGTCTAGTTCCAATGCTCTGGAAGCGGCTGCTTTCGCCTTTGGGTAGAAGTTCTGTGATGACCGAATGGCGTTAGCGATGTAGGAATCGGCAAGTTCTGCGTAAGCAAGCGCGAAACCAGGATCTTTCTCGATGGAGCCTTGAAAACACTCCGTGCTTTTATCGATCTCCGCAAAGGTTCGCTGGTTCAGGTAAAAACGCCCTTTGAGGTAGAGCTCATAAGCCTCTGGATTTGGAGCGTACTTGTTGGTTGAACGTCCTCCATAAGGTGGCGCGAGCTTCACTTGAATCTGCTGAGCGATGGCTCTGCCCAGCTCATTTTGCAGTGCGAGAAGTCCCCCGGTTTCGCGGTCGTAATTGTGCGCCCAGAGATGAACCTGATCTTTGACTCGAATTAGTTGAGCGCTGATCCGAGCGCTTCCATCCTCCCGCCGGACGCTGCCCTCGAGAATATAGTCAACTCCCAGTTCACGCCCAATTTGAGCGATTGTCTTGTTGGTGTGCTTATTCGCCGCAGCTGACGTTCGAGCGATCACGCCGAGCCGTTCTGGGTTAAGTTCGCCTAAATCTGTAATCGTTTCTTCCGTCAGACCATCGCTGAAGTACTCCTGCTCCGGGTCATTACTTAGGTTCGCGAAGGGCAGCACCGCCAGCATCACTCGGCCTTGGATAACAGCAGATTGCAACCCGGATCGTGCGCGGAACCCATAGATGACGGCGATGAGAACCACCACGACGAGCAAAATTGACAATGCGGCGACCCAGGGCCAAGAAGTCAAAGAGGATTTTCGCTCTTGACGCGCCGCGATAGGGGCAGATCTTTCTTGGGGGATTGCGTTCGGGGATTCAAGCTTCTTGCCCCCGCCTTCCTGGGCCGGAACCTCGGCCTCTCTCACCGCGGCGATAAACCGATAACCTTTTCCCGTGACAGTTTGTACGAAGACTGGATTCTCGGGATCATCTTTCAAAGCCTGGCGAATCTTCCGGATGGCACTGTTGATGCTGCTATCGGTATCGAGGAAGACGTCCTTCCCCCAGATACCTCCGATGATGTCTTCTCGGGTGACGAGTTGCCCCTTGCGCTCAACCAGCAAGAGCAAGATCTCCATGGGGATTCGCTCCAGCTTCAGAGCACGGCCAGAGCGGCGTAGTTGATAGGAGTTGCGGTCAAGTTCAAGACCGTCCCCGAATTTCACAACGTCCGCGCGCATATCGCAACCACTTCCCTTAAGAGGAAAACATTCTACAGGGACTCGATCCGGCGGCGATATCGCCATTTCTTTCAATAGCTTCCAGAATCACCAATAGATTTAGAATTCGCCCGGCAGGAACGGCCCAAGGTATTTTTCGTTAGCCCTCGGCACCGTCATGCCCGCTCTAATTGGTCAGGCCCAGTCGCCGCAGCAGATCTGCAAACCTGGGGTCGCCATGGAGATTCTTGAAAAAAGGATCGCAGTTCAGCAGCGCGATATCCTCGCCGTCTCGTTCCGCATAAGCCTTGTCAAGCCATTGGAAGGCCTCGTCCTTTTCGCCGGCAAGGGCGTAGACGGCGGCCACCTCGCTGGCCGCGACAAACTCTCCCTTCGATTCCATTAATGACCGCAAGGTCAGGTCAAGATTCTTGTGCCAATATCCCTGTTCACCTCCGGTCTTGAAGGCTTGCATCTTCATGGCCGCCTCCGCAGCCGCGTTCTCTGGACTGGCACCGCCCAGCAACTCGCTTTTCTCGTTCTCCTCGATCGCCTCCTCGTATCTTCCCATTGCACTCAGAAGCAAGGAAAAATACTGGTGGGCAAGCGGGAAAGCAGGATCCATCGCGATGGTGTGCAGGAATTGTTGATTGGCCTTTTCGTAGTCCCCGGCAAACATATATGTCATGCCCATGAAGTTGTTTATCGGCAACGACAAGGGGTCCAGTTGCAATGCTCGTTGGTTTTCGGAGATCGCCTCTGACATTCGTCCCATCGGCGCGAGATAGCAGTTGGAATAAAAGAGGTGGGCATAGGCGGAATTTGGGTTCAGTTCAATAGCTTTCAGAAATTCTTTTTGTGCCCCGGGAAAGTCAAACTCATAGTGTGCCTTCTCCATGCCGAGGGCGGCATGTGCTTCCGCCAGGGAAGGGTCGAGCGCCAAGGCTTTCGTAGCTGCGGCCTTAGCTTCAGGAAGGCTCTCCTTCGGCGAGTAAACACCCAGGATGTTGCCGATATTGTAGGCATCGGCAAGGCCGACGTAAGCCAAGGCGAAATTAGGACCTTGTGCGGTCGCGCGCTGAAGATACGCAATGCTCTCCTTTATGGCGCCGGGATTTCCCTGGTTCCAGTAGAAGCGGCCTTTTAAGTACAGATCATAGGCTTCGGGATTTACAGTGCGCATTCTGGACAAATCTATTTCCTGCTGCGGGGTGAGATTAATCTGCACCTGTCGTACGATGGCTTTTCCCAGTTCGTTTTCGATTTCCAGCAGATCATGCATCTCACGTTCATAATTCTGTGCCCAAAGATGGGTTGATCGCCCACACGAATTAACTGAGCGCTGACGCGAGCTTCGCCGCCTTCGCGTCGCACACTTCCTTCCAGAATGTAGTCAACACCTAGTGGCCTGTCGCAGTGAGTTCGTTACTGCGGATGCACCAGGGCGATGCCTCTTGATACCCGAACGCTGCTATTGAGTGAGCAACGGTTCGCTTCGCTGACCGTAACAACAGATGCGGAGTCTGGTAATGATTGCTCCGCGACAGTCCACTAGTTCATGTCCGATCTGGATGACGGTCTTGTTCGTGTGCTTATAGGCCATCGCAGAGGTGCGAGCGATGACGCCCAAGTGCTCAGGGCTTAATCGGCCCAGATCGGTGATTGTCTCTTCCGTCAAACCGTCGCTGAAGTATTCCTGCTCCGGATCGTCGCTCAGATTTTGGAAAGGCAGGACCGCGAGCATCGCTCGCTTTGGGGTAGCCGGGTTTGCGGACGAATGCCAGCGCACCAAGTATGCGAGGCCGGCCAGGATGACCACCAGCGCGGCCGCGGAAAGCTCCCAAGCTGGCCGCGGGACGCGCCAAGGCGCGCCATGCTTTACTTCGGCGGCAGCATCGGGAGCAACCACACTCTCAGGCGGTTCGCGGGGCACAGCAACGGCTTCACGAACCGGCGCGATGAAGCGATACCCACGACGGGAAACTGTCTCGATGAATCGTGGATGTCAACGGCCATCTTTTCGGCAGTTTGCGAAGTCATAAACAAATCAGCGAATCGTAAGGCGCGCACCATTGCCACCAACGCCGGGTTACGGCAATCTGCTCCTCGAATGAGGCGACTGAGGTCTCAGAAATTCAATCTTCGAGGAGAAAAAAATGAATAGCTTGTTTTGCAGAGCAACCTTGGCGGCAGCGGCAGCATGCTTGAGTCTGGTAGCGGCAACCAACTCGCAAGCCGGCGAGTGCTCGAATGCTTCGCTGAAAGGCAAGTACGGCCAAAGCATCTCCGGCCAACTCCTGCCTGGACCCGGCGTCGTGCTACTCCAAAACGGAGTCGCGATGAGCGATCAAAATCCGATTGCACCGCGGTACTGCCACCATTAACCATCCGGACGGGTCGTGGATAGATCTCGAACTCGTTGTTGTAAAGCAAGGACGCGAGTTCCATACTGTTGTGTCAGCCCTGTCGATGGGCACTGGTCTGGTGCCAGTGAATATCGGCAGCACTGGTGTGCGCGTAGACGACTCGGAAGAAGATCCTCCGAGCGACGAGTAAACTTCGCGACTATTTGACCGGGAATCGCGCTTTGGGGCCTTGAGCAACACCCCATTGCGGGGAAGGTCGCAACCAAACTATTTCTTTCAACAGCATAAATGCCGTGCCCGTGGGGCAGAGAGGATCCACACGGAGCGCGGCAGCTGGGGGTTAGACCTTCTTGCTCTTGAGAAAATTGATCCCGCGATGATAGTTCTTCCCTACGCCGCTTGCGCCTAATCTAGCAGGGAGCGACTCAAATCGTCCGGCAGCACACTCGCAAAAGCAATCGGATCCATGCTCCTCCGGCGAGAAAGTCTCGCGGTGGAAACTGTTTTCAGAACGGAATCTGAACATTTTGACGGAAATCGGGCGATAGCTGGACTCGAACCCTAAGCAAGCCATCACGTGCTTTATCAAAAAAAAGGAAAATCCGGGTTGTCCGTGGCTAAGTCTTAGTCTCTCACTCCATCCATAAACGCCCGCAACTTACGCGAGCGCGAGGGATGACGCAGCTTCCGCAGCGCTTTGGCTTCGATCTGGCGGATGCGTTCGCGCGTGACCGCGAATGATTGGCCGACTTCTTCCAAAGTGTGCTCGCTGCCGTCTTCGAGGCCGAAGCGCATCTTGATGACTTTCTCTTCGCGCGGGGTCAGCGTGCGCAGGACCTGTCCCGTTTGGTCCTTGAGGTTCACGTTGATGACGGCTTCGGCCGGCGAAACGACGGCGCGGTCTTCAATGAAGTCGCCGAGGTGCGAATCTTCCTCTTCGCCAATCGGCGTTTCGAGAGAGATGGGCTCTTGCGCGATCTTCAGCACCTTGCGCACTTTCGCCACCGGAATGTCCATGCGTTTGGCGATTTCTTCGCTGGTAGGCTCGCGTCCCAGCTCCTGCACCAGCTGTCGCGAGGTGCGGATCAGCTTGTTGATCGTTTCAATCATGTGCACCGGGATACGAATCGTACGCGCCTGATCAGCAATGGCACGAGTAATCGCCTGCCGAATCCACCACGTGGCATACGTGGAAAACTTGTAGCCACGGCGGTATTCGAACTTGTCCACGGCCTTCATCAGGCCGATGTTGCCTTCCTGAATCAGGTCGAGGAACTGCAAGCCACGATTGGTGTATTTTTTCGCGATCGAAACCACGAGACGGAGGTTGGCCTCAATCAGCTCGCGCTTGGCTTGCTCCGCGTCCATGTCGCCCTGGATGATCTCGCGCTGGGTCCGCTTGATCTCCTGGAACAACAGGCCGGCCTCGACTTCAAGTTTTTCAATCTCGCTTCTTACGGCGCGCGCCTGGCGACGGTATTCTTTTTTTTGATCCTCACTGCGCGTAGCGTCAGCTTTGCGCTCGAGATTCCCAGCTTGCCGGTCCAGCGAACGCATGCTGTCGACGGTTTTGTTGACCCGATCGATCAGTCGCTTGCGCTCGGCGTTGGTAAACCCGAGCTTGCGCACCGCGATGGAAACCCTCACGATGGCTCGAGCGAAGTTGCGGCGAGCGCGGCGATGGTCTTTGGGACGCTTTTTCAAAGACACTGCCGCGTATTTTTCCTGCACCACGGCGACTTTCTTGTAGAGCTTGGCCATGGCGTCGATCTTGCCGGTAAATTCGTTCAACCGGTTCTGCAGGATCTCGTCGGTGATCTCTTCTTCATCGAAGGTCACGACTTCCTTGATGGAGCGCACGCCCTTCTTGAGGTCCTCGCCCATGGCCAGCAGTTCGTGAATAACGATGGGAGATCGCGAAAGCGCCTTGAGCACACGGATCTGGCCGCGCTCAATCCGTTTGGCGATTTCCACTTCGCCTTCGCGCGTGAGCAGGGGAACGGTGCCCATCTCGCGCAAATACATGCGGACGGGGTCGTTGGTCTTTTCCAGCGCGCCGGGAGTGAGGTCGAGTTCAACGTCCTCGCCCTCTTCGCCTTCATCAAACTTCTTATCGAGTGCGGCGGAGGGCAGTTTCGGGCCTTCCAGCACGTCGATGCCTTGCGTGCCGATTGTAGTCAGCAGGTCGTCCAGATCTTCGGGACTGACCACATCATGCGGGATGAGTTCGTTTACCTGGTCGTAGGTGAGATATCCCTTCTCTTTCCCGGCATCGACCAGCTTTTTTATGTCGTCGTACTTGTCTTCAAGAGCCAAGAGGTGTCCTCAAATTCTTCAATTCGCTCGCGTGGGGAGCGTTAGCAACGTTTTCACAGGTGGGAATCTGGGGTAGCGCGGAGTTGTGCACCTAGCACAAACTTATGGAGTTTAGCACATAAGTGCTGCCCGGTCTATCACTTGCCCGAGGAAAACTCTCTCGTCCGCGGCTATCTCTAACTCCGCTAAATACTTAGATGGTTCTTAAGGCCATTTTGTTTCATGCACTTTTCTGGTTTTGAAGCGTCTCTTTTAGCCCGTCTTCAGCCAAACTGGGATCTCTCAGGGCGCGGCTGAGCCTTTCCAGTTGTAGAAGCAGCTCTTTCAAACGTTCCTTGTCGGCGCTGACGTCCGGCTTCTTCAGCTCGCGCTGCAACTGCTCCTGGCGGCGACGCAGGTGAATGCGCCGCAACGCCCGAACCGCACCCTCCAACCGTTCAGCGCTCAATTCTTCTTCCTCTTTCAACAAAATTGAAGCCAGCAGACGACGCTCACTATCGGAGCAGGGCACTTCCATTACGTCGGCAACTCCGGCTTCGGCATTCAGTAGCGCCTCAACCAGCGATTCGGTTGCCAGGCCGCGATGCAGTCCTTCATTCTGGAAAGCGTATTGCGCCTGCCGTGCCGGATCAAACTCTTCGTCCGCCCCGTCACGAGCAGAAAAATGCTCAGCTCCCGGCTGCATCTGCCGCGCCGAGGCGAGGGCTCGAATGAGAATCCGCTCGGCGTCGGTGGCTTGCGCTTCCGCTGGAGCCTTCAACGCGGCGGCCGAGCGCTCCGCAGCGACATGCCGCAACTCTTGCCGCAACACGGCAGAATCAATGCCCAGCTTCTGGGCGATTTCCTGGCTCAACTCGTCGCGCACAATCCGGCTGGGCACCCGCTGAATGTGGGGAAGGAGATAATTCACCGCTTTTACCTTGCCTTCGGCGCTGCGCACGGGAAAATGAGCTCTCGCGCGATCAATCAGATAGTCGAAGTACTTTTGCGAGCCGCGCTTTAGCGCCACTCCGTAAGCATCCTTACCCTTGCGGCGAATGTAAAGATCGGGATCAAACCCCTGCTCCAGCGTTAGCACTCGGATGTTGAACTCTTCCTCGACAAGAACTCCCAGCGTGCGCTCGGTCGCTTTCGCTCCCGCCGTGTCTGGATCAAAATTAACGATCACGTTCTTGGTGAACCGCCCGAGTAGCTTAGCTTGAAGTTCCGTAAATGCCGTGCCTGAGCTGGCGATTACATTGTGAAATCCGGCAGCGTAAACGGAAATGCAATCCATCTGGCCTTCAACCAGAATCGCGTAATCCAGCTTACGGATCGCTTCCTTTGCGTGGTCAAGGTTGAACAGAACTCGGCCTTTCGAATAGATACCGGTCTCTGGCGAATTCAAGTATTTCGGACCAGCTTTCTCGTCGGTGGCCAAAGTGCGTCCCGTGAAAGCAATGATCTTTCCTGCGTCGTTGGCGATGGGAAACATCACGCGGTTGCGGAATTTGGAGTACATGGCGACTTCCGGCTTTCGGCTTCCGGCTTCCGGCGACCCGTTATCTCCTTCAGTCTCGTCATTCGGAACGGGCGCAGGTGCGTGAGGAACCTGCTGTTCGCCGCCAGCACCACGGCTCTCGCTGTTCTCCGGGCGCCGGACCCCGGAACCCGGAGGCCGATCCTCCTGTTTCCATGAAAACAATCCGCTCTCGCGCAGCACTTCTTCGGTGAACTCGTTCGCCAGGCGGTCGCGCAGTTGGAATCCGGAATCCGGCGCATATCCGATACGAAAACTTGCGATGGTCTTTTCATCGAGTCCGCGGCTGCCCTGCAAATACTCTCGCGCCCGCGCTCCCTCGGGACGCTTCAGGCATTCCTGGAAAAATGTGGCAGCTCGCTCTTGAGCGTCGAGCAACTGTGCCCGTATTTTGGCTTCCTTAGCCTCACCCGGACTCGAGTACGTAGCCTTGGGTAGCGGAATCCCTAACTTCTGAGCCACCAGCCGCACGGCTTCGGGAAAGGTAATGTTCTCGACCTTCTGCACGAAGCTGAACACGTCCCCGGCCACGCCGCAGCCGAAGCAGTGATAAAACTGCCGCGTGGCATGCACCGAAAACGACGGGGTCTTCTCTCCATGAAACGGGCAGAGTCCCGAATAGTTTTGCGCTCCAGCCTTCTTCAGCTTGATGTAATCGCCGATGATGCGGACGATGTCCGCCTGCTGCTTCACCGTGTACGCGAAATCGCCGGGGATGGCCATGGATGGAAGACGCAACTATCCCTTGGAATTGTGAGCTCCAAAATGGATCAAGAGGAATTTATTAGTTCTGCTCGCCTGTTTACTTGCGGAAAAACTGTGGAAGACTCGACTATTCCGGTTGAGGACGGAGGAAAAATCGGGGCATATCTTGTTCACACGCGTAACTCCACCACCGTAGCCCCACCCCCACCTTCATTCTGCGGAGGCTCGGCTACTGACTCCACGTGCGGATGTTGCTGCAAGGCCTGGCGCAGCGCTTTGCGCAGGATACCCATTCCACTGCCGTGGATTATGCGCACCCGCGGCAGACCTGCAAGAAATGCGCGGTCGACGAACTTCTGCACTTCGCGCGTGGCGTCATCCACGTTGTAGCCAATTACGTTGATCTCTGACGGTGCGTTTTGATCTTCGTTTTCGAGTGAGACTGATATTCCATGTGCTCGCGCCGCTTTCACGGGGGAATCCGCCGCCCGAGCTGGACTCAGCACTTCGGCGATGTCGTCGCGCGCGATTTTCATCTTCATCGCGCCGATCGCCACTTCAAAGTGAGAATCGTCCAACTTGCGCAGGACCGTTGCCGCGCGGCCCGTCGACTTCAGCTTGACGCTGTCCCCCTGCGAAACGTACTTCACCACTTGCGGTTCGGCGTGAGGATCGCCCTGGTCGGCTCCGCTGGCGTGCGCGACCACCGTGGAATCGAACTGCTCTCGAAACTCTCGGCGCAATTTAGCGACGCGACGCTCGGCATCTTTCGCGACCTTCTGCGCAGCCGCCCGGTCCTGGATAGCATTCACTGCTTCGCGCGCATGGTATTCGAAGTCACGCAACACGCTCTCCAGCTTTTTCTCCATCTCGCGCAACTTGGCCTGCTGCTCTTTTTTTCCTTGTGCCGCTAAAAGTGCTTTCTCCCGCTCCAACTCCTGTTCGCGGACTTTCAGCCGCAAACGCTCGCTTTCGGCATCACGCAGCGCGGCGTGAAGTCGGTCCAGGAATTCACCTACATCCCGCGCTTGCGCTCCCAGCCGCGCCCGTGCACCGTCGATGATCGCCGGATTCAATCCCAGCCTCTGCGCGATGTTGATTCCCGCCGACGCCCCCGGAACGCCGATCTTCAACTCGTACGTCGGTTGTAACGTCGTCTCGTCGAAACCTACCGAGGCGTTGATCACGCCTGGGGTATTCGCGCCATAAACTTTCAACGACGTGTGATGAGTCGAGATCACGGTCATGCAGCTGATGCGGCCAAAGTGCGTGGCAATGGCCACGGCCAGCGCTGCACCCTCCTCGGGATCGGTCGCCGACCCGAGTTCATCCAACAGCACCAGCGAATCCGCGGTCGCCGTCCGCGAAATGAAATCGATGTTGGTGACGTGCGCGGAAAAAGTCGAGAGATTCTGTTCGATCGACTGATAATCGCCGATATCGGCCAGAACGGCGTCGAACACGGGGAGTTCCGCGCGATCGGCAGGCACCGGAATTCCGGACTGCGCCATCAGGGCGAGCAGGCCAATCGTTTTCAGCGTCACCGTCTTGCCCCCGGTGTTGGGACCTGTAATCACCAATTGCCGGCGTTCGGCTTCGAGTTCCACGCTGACCGGAACGACGGTCGCGCCCTTGAACTTCAGATTCCGCTCCAGTAGCGGATGCCTGGCCTTGTGCAGAAGTAGCCGAGGGCGGCTGCCCCCACGTAACTGCACGGCAGTGCAATTATATTCGTCGGCGAAGCGCGCCTTGGCGAATTGCAGTTCCAGTTCGCCGAGCGCATCCGCAGAAGCCAGAATGTCTTCTGCGTTCTCGCCGATGCGGCGCGTCATCTCGAGCAGGATGCGATGAATCTCCGCTAGCTCTTCGTCGAGCAGTCGCACCAAGTCGTTATTCTGCTCGATGGTTTCGAGTGGTTCGACGAAAACAGTCTGCCCGCTGGAACTCGCACCGTGCACTACGCCTTGCACGCGGCGCCTCTGTTCGATCTTTACGGGGATGACAAAGCGCTCGCCGCGGATCGTTACCAGTTCCTCCTGCACCGTGCCGCCCTCAGCCAGTTTTCGCAAGTATCCCCGCAGCGATTCCTGAATCACGCGCCGCTGCTTTTCGATCTCACGGCGAATCCGCGCCAGCTCCGGCGATGCGCGGTCTTCCAGCATCCCATCGGGCTGAATCTTGTTGCGGAAAGTTCGCAGGAATTCCGTGAAGTCGGGAACGTTTTCCGAAAGCGTTTGGATTCGCCGCCAATCGGTCCGCATATTGGCCGGAGGCTGCAACGCTATCTCGCGCCACTCGGCCGCACGGTCCACCACCAGAAGAACATCGCGGATCTCGGTGGTTTCCAGCGCCGCTCCTGCGATGCGGGATTTCTCGACTGATTTTGTGATATCGAGCAGGCCGGAAAATTCGAAGCGTCCGCCCACGCGGCGGAACTCGCGCACCTCCTCCGTCAGCTCTTGCTGTTCGGCAATCCATTCGGAATCAATCGCAGGAGCGAGCACCGCAATCCTCGCCTGGCCCAGAGGTGAAGAAGCATACCCCCGCAGAACTTCTCGCAGAGCATCGAACTCCAGCACGCGCACGGAGTTATGCGTGAGCAATTCAGGCATCGGAGTTTATGTTACAGGATCGGAGAAATCGGGTTGTTCTAGGAGTTTGCTGCTGCCAGGGCCTGCGGGCCCGCTTGCCTTCCGACGGGAAAGCGCAGCACGAACATGGCCCCGCCCTCGGGATTATTTTGACAGGTGATCTGTCCGCAATGATCCTGCACCACGCCGTAGACGGCACTCAGTCCCAAGCCTGTGCCTTTGCCGATTGGCTTGGTCGTATAGAAGGGATCGAAGACGCGATGTGGTTCTTTTAGGCCGGGCCCGCTGTCGGAAAACTGAACCACCACTTCTTCCCCCTGCACACGAGCGCTGACCCGAAGCAATCCACCGCCCGCTTCCTCCAGTGCATCCAGGGCATTCTCGACGATCTGAACGAACGCCTGGAACAACTGGTGGCCGTCACCCCAGACTCTGGGCAGGTTCGGTTCCAGTAAGGTTTCGATGTGAATCTTCTGATCGTGCTTTTGCAACTCCCGCATCTGCACGCTGCGCTGGAGAAGGGTGCACAAGTCCACCATCGTCTTCTCGCCCGAACTCTGTCGGGCGAAGCTCAAGAGACTAGATATGAGTTCGCGGGTGCGCTGCGAGTGGTGAACAATTTTGCGCACCAAGGTATCTTGCTCGCCAGTCAAAGGCTGATTCGACCATAATTTTTCGGCATGCGCCATGATCGCGGTTAGTGGGTGGTCGATTTCATGCGCGGCTCCGGCGACCAGCTGGCCGAGAGATGCTAACTTTTCTCTCTGCACAAGGTGGCTCTGCAGTCGCTGCTCGTTCTCGAAACTACGTCGCGAGTCTTCCAACACGCGGATCAAGGCCTGGTCCTGGAGATACTGCCGCATAAACACAAACACTCCCAGCACCAACATGGCCGTCAGCACCGTGAATATGCGAAATGTCCGGGTCAAGGCTGGCGGACTGTTCCACAGGAACGCCCACAGGCCCAACCCAGGCAAGGAAAGAATCGCCAGCATCGCCAGCCGCAGGGTCATTGCGCCCCACTTGTCACCGGCTTTGGGCAGCCCCGCTTCCAAGTGCCACTCGCGCGCACTCAGCACGGTCGCCGCCATCCAGCTTACGGCACCGATGAGCGCAACGTCGTAAAGACTGCCGGTGTAGTAGTGTCCACTGGTGACCGCCAGATTTACCCCTTGCGAAGCGATGGCATAGAAGGCACTGGTCACCATCAGGTTTATGTACACGCGCCGCCATCCCGAAGTGGCTCCGCCGGCAACGATTCCCAACACCATAACCAATACGCCGTTCTCCACTAAATAAAGTGCGCCGAAGTTGCTGTCGTATTCCGCTACGTTGATCGAAACATATTGCGAAGGAAACACCACAAAGGCGTACAGGAAGACCCACCAGACCATTAACAGCAGAAAGTCCAGCGTACCAACGCGGAATTTATGTTCGCCTTCCGTCCGATGCGGTCGTAAGGCAACCGCCGCGATCATGGGGATCAGGTGGAGAAACAGAAACATATCCATGGACCAGGGATCCGGCACGGATATGCGGCGAAGCACCTCGTAATACACCCATCCTGCCTGGTTGCACGCCCAAAGAAGATACCCGGATCCCATCAGGGCCCAAAAACGCCGATCAACACCGCGCGCCGACCACGCGTTCATCAGCATGGCCACGCCGACAGCCAGAGTGAAAAAAAGGTAGCCAAAATCAATGATTGCGGTCAGCCCGGGGCCGCGCGGTATCGTGAGCGACACCACGGCGAAGGCCAGCGTGATTGCGCCGGCCAGCGCAAACCAGCGATTCCGTCCGAGCAGGCCCATCCATCCTCATTCTATGGATGAAACCAGCGATTCCCAGGTGGCGTTGGGATTGCGACCGGTTACTATGGTCATACCCCCGCATTCCTCTAGGCCAAGAACGGCCTTCCGCTTCCCGCTGCCTGAGCTTATCGCACCTGCTAGAATTAGTTGGGAAGTGGACTGGCTGGCTTCTCACAAATCACTGGTATCTTATGGCCTTCCCCGTTACCCGTCTTCGTCGTCTCCGCCGCACTGACCAACTTCGCAACTTGGTGCGCGAAACTCGACTTACTCCTGACGCCTTCGTCTATCCCATGTTTGTTTGCCCGGGCGAAGGGGTTCGTAAGGAAGTTCGCTCCATGCCCGGGGTGTTCAACCTCTCGGTGGATGAAGCGGTGAAAGAGGCTCGGGAAGTTCATTCCCTAGGCGTGCCGTCGGTGATTCTTTTCGGTCTTCCAGACAAAAAAGATGAGGTCGCTAGCGGAGCCTGGGCCGATGACGGCATCGTGCAGCAGGCCGCCCGCGCCATAAAGAGCGAAATCCCCGATCTGATCCTGATGGGCGACGTATGCCTCTGCGAATACATGTCCCACGGACATTGCGGCATCGTGAAATCTTCATCGACGCCGATGTCGCTAGGCGCGGCTGCCCGAGACGTTTTGAGCGCCCGGCGGGGAGTAGCGGTGAAGCGGGTGAAGAACGAGGAGGAAAAATTAAAAGTCATCGACGAACTGGCGTCGATCGTAGCCAGCGTAGTTGAATCCAAGTTCGAAATTGACAACGATGCCAGTCTTGAACTTCTGGCTCGCACGTCCGTTTCGCTTACCCGCGCCGGCATTGATATCATTGCGCCTTCGGATATGATGGACGGCCGCGTCGCCGCCATCCGCCGCACGCTCGACGAAGCGGGCTTCAGCAACACTCCAATTCTTTCTTACGCCGCCAAGTTTGCTTCCGGATTCTACGGTCCATTTCGCGAGGCGGCAGACTCCACTCCGCAATTTGGCGACCGCCGCTCCTATCAGATGGATGGCGCCAATCTGCGCGAAGCGATGCGTGAAATCGAGCTCGACGTCGAAGAAGGCGCGGACATGATCATGGTGAAGCCCGCCATGCCTTACCTTGACGTTATCGCCGCCGCCCGTAACCGCTTCGATTTGCCGCTGGCCGCCTACCAGGTTTCCGGCGAGTACGCCATGATCGAAGCCGCTGCCCGCAACGGATGGATTGAGCGCGACCGCGTCATGATGGAATCGCTGCAGAGCATCCGCCGCGCCGGAGCAAGCATCATTCTCACCTACTATGCCAAGGAAGCCGCGCGGCTTCTTGCCTAACCTGAGAGAGCTACTCTTCGCCAGGCACCCTCCCGGATGTCCTTATTTCATCTGCGGTGTTCCCCTCTAATCGTTCGGAGAACAAGCGCGAGCCTCAGGCGAACTCTGTAGTTCGTAGCAGCATTGCGTTTGCCACGGAAGCCGACGTAGCAACTAATGCGCTCCAGGTTGCCATCTATACCTCGAAGTTTTTGGAGCGCTATGTGGGTGGTCGCCTACGACAAGACAACCTTGGCGCAGAAGGCAGTGTTCGAGGACACAAACGGCGCAGCGGGGGGAGGATTCTGGGCAAGCGACGGCGCTCCTGCGATTGACGATGCACCCGGAAATGTCTATTTGATGAGCGGAACCGACTACGACGATCAGTGGATATAGGCACCGCCGTCCTACACACAGACTGGGTTTAACGATTCGTTCCTGAACTTGAATCCGAGCACCTTGGAGGTGCAAAGTTACTTTTCACCGGGCAACAACTACACACTGTCAGGGAATGACGCCGATTTAGGCAGTGGGTCGAACATTCTTGTGCCAGGCAATTCCCAGTATCCCGGGGTGACCATCGGTGGAGGAAAAGACGGCAACGTTTTCGTCGTCAACCCTCTTAAGATGGGCGGCTTCACGGACACAAACAATGTTCTGCAAACCGTGAAGATCTGCAACAACGGCTTTGACAACATTTCTCGACCCCGGTCTATTGGAACGCATCCATTTACTACCACTGCGACGGTAACGTTCTTCGGGCCTACAGTTGGAACAGCAACACTGTTCAGATGTCGACGTCGCCAACCTCATCCGGCAGCACAACTTATCAAGTGCACGGTGCCACCGCGTCTCTCTCGGCCAACCGGGCTACGAACGGCATCATCTGGGACATCGACAACTCTAATTACAGCTGGTCCAATCCGAGTCAGCCGTCGGTGCTGCATGCCTATGATGCCACCAACGTTGCCACGGAACTCAACAACAGCTCGCAGGCGGGATCGCGCGATACGGCGGGAGTGGCTCTGAAGTTCACGGTGCCAACCATCGCGCACGGAAAGGTTTTCGTTCCTACTTCCACCGAACTGGACGTTTACTGTTTGCTGGGACAGTGAAATCGTCGGAGATCGGGGGGGCAAGCAAAGAGAGGCCTATCATTGCTTGCCACCTGTCACAACCGGGGTGGCTTGCCAATAGTCAGCCGGGAACTTTAAGGCGGCGCACGTGCAATTGGGTGACCGCCACATTGCTCGAGATTTCATCGAGATACAACTCCAGCGCGTCGAAGGCGGATCAGGCGCCTCCGCTGTTGCTCCGGTTTCGAAAAGGTCTAGCGGCTTTCCGTACCCGTTGAGCTTCGTGCCGAGAAACGTTCCCGCACCCGGCCACCGATGTCTTGCACCTTGTCGCCGATCTGGCTGCGGATTTCTTCACCGCTGGCGGGGGCGAACAGCATCGCGACGCCTACTCCGACACCTACTCCGGCCACGAATGTGAGCACGTTGCGAACGGTATGATCCTCGTCTGAGTAAAGGTCCTCAGCTTGTTCACGCAGGTCCGACACGCGGTCGGCTGCCCGATCCACGCCTTCGGAGACGCGGTCGCGCACATCGCTGGTAAAACGGTCGGTTTGGTCGAGGAGGTACACCGCAGTCTTTAAGATCGATCGAATCAAATTGTTCATCAGAATCCACCTTTCATCGGGCTCTCGAAATTAGAGTATGCACCTTAGTTGCCAAAAAAGGTACGAAGGCTTGCAGCCATCGAAATTTATTTCACCGCAGATTTGCGCGATGCTCGAAATCGAAAAGCAACCTCTCCGGGACACAACGGTTTCTGGTTCGCCTTCGTCCGTTCAGGACAAACAGAACGCTAAAGCACGCAGCCTGGGCTCACAAGCATTCACTCATGAAACGGATGCGCGAGAAGATGTGAGCAACTAAAACGGACGAGCGCGCTTATTCCGTGGCCTCTTCGGTCAATGCGAGATCCCTGAAAAATCGTTCGGTGCGCACAAAGTTTTACAAAAAAGTGCGCATCAATCAGTCGTTCGACCCTTCTTACGAAGTACGCGCAAGACCAAACCAAAATTAAACAAAGGACAATGGAGGAACCCTTTGCCTACGCAGCCCCAAGAGCAATCAACCCTCAATGTCAAGCTCGTCCACTTTACGAAACAAAGGTCGCCCGATGAGCCGGTACAGGTCGCCTTCGCCGTTACCGATGATCAAGGGAAAGAAGAGATCATTACCGGCGAGGTGCCCTACAGCTATGACATCTTCCATCTCTTTCAGGAAGCCGGCTGGCTGAACCTCCGCCGAGGTGTTGCCTCGATTCGCGAGAATCGCCCGCAGCGTCGCGCCATGTCGGCATAGTCAGCTCAATGCTGCTGGAACCCCAGGACGGTCGGGGTTCCGGCCTATTCTTACCGGATTACGGTTCCGTTCCCGCTCCCAGGATTTCTTTACCCTCGTTGTGTGCGACGGCGGGATAAGCAATCTGCTTGCGGCGGCGCAAGTCACTCGGCAACTGCGATTTCAGCAGCCATAGACCGGCCAACGTCGCAGCTGCCCAAGTTACCGAGATCAGGCCCAGTTGCAGCAGATCCGTGATGCGACTGCTGTGCCCGTAAGCCGGCAGTGGCACGCTCTTCGCGACTTCCAAACTGATGCCGCCGGCAACGATTGCGGTCAGTGCAGACTTTCCTAACTCATCCCAATGTAGCATTTTCAGCGAAACCATCTTCCGATAATGCAGCAGCCATGCCAGCGCCAGTAGATTGGCGCCGATGCCGATGTCGGAGGCGAATGCCAGGCCGACCACACCGTAATGGTGGAAGAGCAAAGAATAAATCGGCAAGGATGCGCTGGTGATCACTGTAACCGCAACCATGGGTGTGAGCGTATCGCCGGCAGCGTAGAAGGCACGGGCATAGAGTCCTTGGGCAGACCACAGCGCGAGCGAAAGCGAGAACCAGAAGAAATAGATGGAAGTCGTTTGCGCGTCGGAAACCAGGAAGCGCCCGCGGCGATAGACCAGATCGATGAGCGGAAACGCGGCGGCCATCATCCATCCGGTGGCGAGAAACGATGCCGCGGCAACGCGGTAAACCGAATCGCTGACCGTGGTGGCGAATTCCTTGAAGCGCTTCTCGTTAAACAGCCGCGCGAAAAATGGCAGAGACGCTTGCCCCGTGGCCTGCCCGAGAACAGCGATGGGCACGGCGAACAGCCGCTTCGCATAATTAAGCCGCGCGATGTCGCCGATCCCGCTAGCGGCGTAGTGGCGCAGGATCCAGTCGTCGGCTGTGACCAGGGAAACCCCGAGCATCAGCGGAACTGACAGACGCACCCACTCGCGGAAGGCTGGATTCATGATGTCGAACGACGGACGATAGCCGGTTCCGATGCGCGCGGCACCGATCACGCTCGCCAGAAATGGACCCACAATACTTCCTACCAGTGCGCCGTAAGCCAGCGAAGCGATACCGAGGTGGCGGCCAGCAACCACCCCGCCGAAGATAATGAAGATGTTGTAGACCAGCGGCCCCAGAGCAGGAAAGAGAAACAGCCGATGCGAGAGCAAAACGGCGGAGACTACCCCGCCGACGTAGAAGAAAATCTGCGCCGGCAACAGAATTCGTGTGAGATGGACCGTTAGATCAACTTGCGACGGGGAAAACCCACGAAACATCCAGCGCACAAACTGAGGGGTAAAGATTTCCGTCAGAATCGTTCCCGCGATCATCACTGCCGTCATCACGGTGATCACTACAGAAAAAGTCTTCTTCGCGTCGGCGTCGCGATTCTCGGCGAGAAAACGGGTGTAAATCGAGATGAATGTAATAGAAGCCGCTCCTCCGGCCACGATGTAGTTGAGCCAGTCCGGCAACGTGAAGGCGGCGACGTAAGCATCGGTCTGCCCTCCGGCGCCAAAGGCATAAGCGATATAGGCTTCGCGGACGTAGCCGATCACGCGGGAAAGCATCACCGTCCCCATCAGCAGCAGTGTGGCTGAGAAGGCCGTGTGCTGGTGCGAAGGACGGAAGAAGCGCAGAACTTTGGTCATGGATGCAGATTTACATCAGCAAATTTCTTTCAAAGCCTACCAGAGGCTTGCGTCCACAACCGCGTTTATCGCAAATCTGCGGTTCGACGGTTCCTTTATTGATACTCCGGCGTTGCGACGGCATTTCCCGCCAGATGACCTGCGACGTTAACTCCTAATTTCTCCAATCCGATACCGGTTGATCTGCGATTGAGACCGGGTTGAGCGGCAGGGCATTGTGCCGGCGGCCTTCCTATTCCACAGTGGGTAGCGAAGCGTGCAGAAAACCATGCCCACAATCGCGGAGGCGGATATGGCGAATGGGATAACGCAGCTCTTTGAACGGGAGTGTCCGAAAGTTCTCTTGGAGACCCCGTTTCCGGAGATGCGGCGGGTGCAACAGAGCTGGGTCGCAGGCGCTGAAAAGAAGGCGCTGCTGTGGCTGGCCGTGCGCACCCCGCAATGGATTGGTCCCGACCATCTGACGCTCCTCGGGTTGATGGCGCAAGTCGGCGCCGGCTTGTGCTATACGCTGGCACGGTGGAACGAGTATGCGCTGCTGGGCGTGATCTTATTTCTAACGGTGAACTGGCTGGGCGACTCTCTCGACGGCACGCTGGCACGCGTGCGGCGGCGTTTGCGTCCACGCTATGGATTTTATGTCGATCACATGGTCGACACTCTCGGAGCCCTCGCGCTCATGGGTGGGCTCGTGTTGTCCGGTTACATGCACCCCTGGATCGCAATTGGCTTGCTCGTCGCGTTCCTCACGCTTTCGATCCAGTCCTATCTGGCAACGCACGCATTGGGGGAATTCCGCTTATCGTTCTGGCGCTTTGGTCCAACAGAACTGCGAATCCTGCTGGCCGTCGGCAACTTGGTACTGCTGTGGAAACCGCGGGTGCATTTTCTTGGCAGGCCGTTCCGGTTGTTTGATATTGGCGGAGCGATTGGTCTGGCTGGAATGACGCTGATGTTGATTTGCTTCACGCTGCAGAACACGCTCCGACTTTATCGCGAAGAGAAGGTGACGCCTTGACGGCTCGTTGCCCCCCAGATCGGCTGAGGACGCGGAGCTCCTACAAGCTCAATTTCGCAAGATGGTTGCGCTTCAATCTGGTCGGCGGAATGGGGATCGGAGTACAACTTGCCCTCTTGTTTCTGCTGAAAACTGTCTTGTATCTCAACTATCTAACTGCGACGGGTCTGGCGGTTGAGGCTACGGTGGTACACAACTTCCTGTGGCACGAGCGTTTCACCTGGGCCGACCGCGTGCGGCCGTCGTGGCGCAATTCACTGCCACGCCTGCTGCGCTTCAATTTAACCAGCGGCGCAGTTTCCATCGCGGGCAATCTTGGGCTGATGAAGATCATGGTTGCCTTTGGACACCTGAACTACCTGGCTGCGAACGGCATCGCGATCACATTTTGCTCACTAATAAATTTTCTAGTGAGCAATACCTATGTATTTGAAGGAAGGGTGGCGGGCGAGAGTCCTCGTTCCAAACCAGCTATGTAATCTTCAGCACAACCTTGCCATAGTTCTTGCCTTCTTGCAGCAGCTTGTAGGCCTCCAGGGCACGATCGATCGGAAATACGTGACCGACAACGGGAGCTAGCTTGCGTTGCGCGATCCATTGGGAAAGCTGGCTCCATGCCGCTTCCATGATTTCGCGTTTCTGGGAGAGGTAAGTGAGCCATAGGCCCTGGATGCTGGCCGATTTTGCATATAGCGCTCGCACGTCGAGCTTGGGCTGCTGGCCGGTAGCGGTTCCGTATTGAATGACGCGCCCGAAATCCCTGACGCACCGCAGGCTTTTGGCAGTGTGCTCTCCGCCGAGCATTTCGAAGACAGCGTCCACACCTTCCCCGCGAGTGAGATTCTTCACGACTTCTTCATAGTCATGCTGCTTGTAGTTGATCCCGTGTTGCAGACCAAGCTGTTTGACTCGTGCCAGCTTCTCATCGGAGGAAGACGTGCCATACATTTCGATGCCGAGAAGCTTGCCGATCTGTACGGCTGCGGTGCCCACTCCTCCAGCAACGGCGTGGATAAGTACGCGATGCGGAGCTGCGCTCCGCTGGACAGCCCCTTCGGCTTCGCTCAGGGCAGGCTTTCCCCACATGGGCTGAGACGCCATGCCAGCCTGCCAGTATCCGAGGTAGGCTGTGAAATAATTTACGGGGAAAGCGGCGGCTTGTTCGTCGGTCCAGTGCTCGGGTACGGGCCAGAGCATGTGCGGATAGGCAGCGACTTTCTCGGCGAAGGCTCCCCATTGCATGTAGCCCATGACCCTACGGTTTTTATTTTCATCGATGCCGGCGAATTCGCGTCCGGCAATTAGCGGTGGCGGGGGAGTTCCGGGATAGCCGCCTTTGGTGGTCATGAAGTCGGCAAAGTTCAGGCCGCCGGCGGCGACTCGCACCAGAGATTGCTCCGGCTTCAAGGAGGGTTCGGCGGTTTCCTGGACAGCGAGCGCCTCAGGGCCGGCCAAGCTTGTAATCATCAAGGCTTTCATGATGGAAGTCTAGCAGCGAAGGGATCACTCCGAGATGCCAACGAGACGGTGCTGTCTGGTTTTCTTGTCGGGAAAGGGAAACTCGTAGACTTGGTAAGAGTCGTAGGCCGGCCTGTGCTCATCTTTGGCGAGCCTCGCTTTATAGCCGCGAACAACGGGTTGTTGATGCCACCATCCAGTTCACAGTTCTTTCCGTCAATGAAGACCTTCAACCTGAGAGACCCCGGTCGCTCAGGCGCGACGAACTGACGCGGACGTTGATATTGTAGTCAGCCGGGTTGGCTTCTCCACCCGCCCAGGCCAACGCGGAGAACAACAGCATCATCACTAGTGCGAGTTTCTTCAAGGCGTCCTCATTTCGTTCTTTGGCCCTACACCTTATCAAAGCTGGGCTGGACACAAAGGTCGCAGGGCGGGAGCGGAAGTTACGATTGTTTACGAGACGGACCAGAACGCCCTTTGCGAAGGCTGCCAAGAGCAAAACCCCTTGCGAGCATCATCCTCAGGGATGGACCATAGCACGCCAGGTTTCTTCGCCGGTATTTGCCGTCAGGTATATACTTTTGGCGATGGCTTACTAGAGTCTTCCCGGCCACGCCTCCACGGGCCGGGACGGGGCGTCCCTTCATCCCCTAATTTCCGCCGCCCCGCATACAGATTTGCCTGTTCCCGCCTGGGGCTGCGAGGACAAGGCACCGGTGCATCGCGCCAGACGGTAGCGAAGCTGCATCGGAGGAGGTCATATCGTGGACTTGATCCTTGTACGTCTTCTTTTTGTCATCGTAGTTTCGGTTACCTGTTACGTTATTGCTCCCTTCGGACGGTCTCAACCAGTGGATGCCGGAATAGGGGCGTTGGTGGGAGCCGGGATAGTTCTGTTCGAATGGAAGCTGCGAACGGTGAGCCTGAAGCGGCTGATCGGAGCGGCGATCGGGAGCCTCCTCGGAATCTGCGGGGCATACCTGTTTGCCCTTGTGATTCGTAGCAGTGTGCCTTCCGGCAGCACCCAAAGTTTCCTGCAAATTCTGGTGATGTTGCTGATGGCCTATGTGGGCCTGATCGTAGGCGCGAGCAAGGGCGACCTGCTGAATCTGGCGGCGTTGGGCGGAATCTTTGGAGGGGAGAAGCAAGGCAAGAAGAGTTACAAGATCCTCGACACCAGCGTGATCATCGATGGCCGCATCGCCGACATTGCCGAGACCGGATTCCTGGACGGAATCATCGTCACACCTCAGTTCGTTTTGCGGGAATTGCAGCTGGTGGCCGACTCGGCTGACTCGCTGAAGCGCAACCGCGGTCGCCGCGGGCTCGACGTTCTGCAACGCCTGCAGAAAATGGCGACACTGCAAATCCAGATTGTCGAGGACGACTTTCCCGCGGTCCGCGAGGTGGATTTGAAACTGATCGAACTGGCCAAGCTGTACGAGGGGAAGATCATCACCAACGATTTCAACCTGAACAAGGTAGCCCAGTTACAAGGGGTCGAGGTCTTGAATATCAATGAGCTCGCCAACTCACTCAAACCCATCGTGTTGCCTGGCGAGATCATGAAGGTATTCATCCTGAAAGAAGGCAAGGAGTACAACCAAGGCGTCGCCTACCTCGACGACGGGACCATGGTGGTCGTGGATAACGCGCGGAAGATGATTGGCAAGACGATCGACGTTTCGGTCACGTCGGTCTTGCAGACCACGGCTGGAAAGATGATTTTCGGCAAGTGGGATGAACGCGCCTTCGCTCGAACCGGTGCACCCACTCAGCCGACGGTGCCAGCAATTCCGGGCAGTGTTGGCGGGTCCGCGGCGGTTCCAAATACGCTAGTGGAAAGCAAGCCTACTCAACCTTAGGACGCACTCGCGACGGATGCCACTGAAATAACGTTGCCGTTCAGCATGCCTGTGATCCTGACCCGTTCCCCGGCCACTCGTTTAAGGGCAGCTGATTCCCCTTCGAGCGTATAGGTTTTGTCGCCGTCCACCAGAGCGAAGCTGTCTCCGCGGTGGACGCACACTCGAGTGCAGTCGGCAGCAGCCAAGCCTACCGCAGGGGAGTGTTTCGCCCCACAGCGAGTATCGGTAACGATGCCCTCATAAGCCTGAGTTTGTGCAGCAGAAGTTTGCCCCGGTGGTTCCGTTCCAGAGTCCCCGGCACCTGCGCCTGCTCCCGCGGCGGACCCAAGCGTAGCCAGGAAGAGCGCCACGATGCAGGCGATAGCGCTTGCGGCCAAGAGCATCTCAATCCACAAGCGGATCTTTGTCATCTTCATAGCCACTGTTAGTGCCAACTTTCACTCGCGAGGTTGCTGGGCCCAGGAACCGGTAGGGCGTAAGGCCGAACTCGTGTGGGGTGCACGTCGTTTGCCAACTGGAGTTGGATTGCCGCGAAAGTCGATAGCTTTATGACTGGCGGAGGGTTCTAATTTCCCATTTTCGGAACGGAGCTGCGCCTAGGAGAAACTGCCGTGCAAAAACTTCGCTCAACGATGAAGTATCGCTCCTAGTGCGTTCCATGGAATGAAGGGGAAAGATTTGATCTGGTGGATGGCGTCGATTTTTTTCGTCGAAAAGGTGGAGTGGAGCTTGCGATTTGAAGCTACTTCATCCCAAAATCGCCTTGATCTCTGCGAGAATTCTTGCAAACAATGCAAAATTGTATTGACACTGCGTTCATACTGCCGCAATATCTTGTGTTAAGGACGCTACCCGTACCACAAGTTGGGTGGCTTTTGGCATTCGGGTCCTTCGAAGCCCCAAGGGAAAATCGTTCACGGAGGAATCCTTCATGGCAACCAAGAAGAAGGCAAAAAAAAAGAAGAAACACTAACCAACCGTCTGCGAGACGATACTTCGCATGGGCCAAGAATTTAAACCTGCCTCTCGGGAGAAGCACCTCTTGAGAGGCGTTTCTATCTTGCGCGGTGGATCTCGATCGCCAGCCGGCTCTCGAAATCCTTCATATCATTCCCTTCCTGTGTCACAATACGGAGACGGTGCGGCTGCCGCCCTATCGATGCGTTGCATGAGCCCGAGGAAAAAAAGCGCAGGTAAGAATAAGACCGATGAAGTTTTTATCCCGGATAAGCTGTATTTCCGCATCGGCGAAGTGGCCACTCTGTGCCGGCTACCGGCCTACGTGCTGCGCTTCTGGGAAAGCGAGTTCCCTCAGCTTAAACCGGTGAAAAGCGGCACCGGTCAGCGCATGTACCGCCGACGGGACGTGGAGACTGTCCTGCATATCAAGCAGCTGCTCTATGAGCAAGGGTTCACCATTGTAGGTGCGCGCCAGCAGCTGCGTTCTGAGACAAAAACTGAGAAAGGGCAATCGGCGATTCCTTTCCCCTCGCAGTCGCCGGCTGAGATCCAGCATATCCGCCAAGGCTTGCGCGAGATCCTGAACTTGCTCTCCGCACGGCGCACGGGATAGAGCCAGTTAGCGCTGAATCCTTACGCTATGCTGCCGGCGGTTTGTTCAGGTTGCCAGCATTCGCCGCGTCGAGACGTATGCGGCTGACGCGCGCGGTCTCCTGAACCAGATCATCCGTAGTGGTCCCATCTCCCGCCATCACCGAGCCCGCGGCTAACGCAAACCGTAGTGCATCGGCTTGATCCTCGAAATACAAAATGACTTGTCCCGACATAATTATTCTCCCCGAGTGCGTACTACTTCCCGTGCCTGGAAAGATCTTCGACGAGCAGCGCGTCGACGAACGTGACGCGAGTGGAGCTTCTCCCGATTCTCGCGGAGCCAAGGTTCCGGTCAGAAGTGTCTTTCTTGGTTCGGGCATATAAGAAGTGCATGCGAAGCGCGGTCCAGGACGTTTCGAATCAGTGGTCTGTAGGCCTCTGTGCGCTTATTGAAGGAATGAAAAATCCGACCGCCAGCAGTGTCAGAAGAGGAAGAGCCAGGAACCCAATATAGAGGCTCTTCCGCAACAGACGTGCTGAGGAGAAAAAGAGCGGGCAAATCGCCAGGACTGTCGCCGCGAACCATTGCCAGATTTGGCACGCAAGGGCTGCCTTTGTCATGGCTCGCCGCCAGAAGCCAGACCCGAAAAGCTGTGAGTGTCCCCGTGTGAGCACAAGGAGAACTGATATGACTAGGAGTTGATTGTAAGCCGCCAGTTTAGGAAAAAGAAAAACGACATAGGGTGGGTACCCAAAAGGCTTCACGAGCGGCGGGGTTGCCGGGATTTTTCGGATCGAGCGGACGCCCGGTAAAAACCGGTTTGGATCTGCCGCGTGACCTCCGCGCCATGGGGTCCTGACCGTGCAAAAGCAATTCGCGCGCGCCCAGCCAATGTGGGATACAGATCGGAATTGTTACCCACAGACCGTTTCTCGGGGACATCGCGGTGTAGGCAGGAACGAGAATCGTTTTCGCCCAATGCCAAAAGCCAAACCTAACGATTAATGATGCGGCTGGCGGGAGCCATGGTCGAGCATCCAGTTTCACGAACCTGCATTCTACCCTTCCGGCAGCGGGCGCCGAGGCAGGGTTATGGCGGCACACTGCGGGCGGGTGGTGAAATTGAGAAATAGAAACGAAGGAAGCATCCATGGCAAGACGAGAGATGAGACAAATGGTCGGGACGGGCAGATTTGAACTGCCGACCCCTCGCACCCCAAGCGAGTGCTCTACCAGGCTGAGCCACGTCCCGACTAGAAAGGAACCCGCTGCTTCGCAACCGCGGCGGATGGGGTTAACTCAAGGATTTTAACACCTGCGGGGAAGTTTAGTCCGTCCGCGCTCGATTTTGTCTAGGGATGGCAGGGCCAAGGAACAGGGTTCAGGTGGGGAGCAAACTGGAAATCCGGTGGGGTCGTGACCTCCACCCGCAGCTTGATGCGAGTGAGTGCACCTGTTTTAAGATCTGTCTTGTATGAAGAGACAGTAACCTTGAGCGATCCCTTCCTTGCTTCGTCTACCGCGTTGGTGTAGTCGGACAGCGCCTTATCGGGGTCCGGGGTCTGATAAGACCATAGAACATTCCCGATCAGGCCGAAAACCCGATCGTAGTCGGATCGGTTCAGCAGGAAACGCATTTCATGCGGATGCGCTAAAGAGGACTTGACGCTCTCTCCATAACCGGGGCCAAGGGTCTGGTTCCCATTCAAGCGCAACGGTAGATTTACGGGGTAAACGTAATCCTTTGTGTTCGCTTCTGCTGGAACAATGTCGAGGAACCAGCCTGGCTCTTTCTCGCTCCTTACCCGAAACAGCAATCCACCGCCCAGCTCCCGTTCAAAGCTGTCACCAACATTGAGAGCCACTTTAAAAGAGACGGAAAGGCACGCAGGAGATTGCGCCCGAACATCGATCGCCGTGATCAGGCACACCAGCACTAAGGCGGCCCTCAACATCTGACCATTCCATGTCGACATAATTCTTGTTTAACTCTTCTTTCGCTTGCGCTTGGGGAGCGGTTTCTCCTCCAGGATGGCGAACTGGATTTTCTTCTCCACGGGATCGATGCGGTCGACGAGCACGCGAATTCTTTGTCCCAGGCTGTAGGTCTTGCGCGAGCGCTGGCCGATGATCTGGCGCGTGTTCTCGTGGTAGGTGTAATAGTCGTCGGTGAGCGTGTTCAGCGGGACCAGGCCTTCGACGAACAAGTCGGTGAGTTCGACGAAGAAGCCGAACTTGGTGACGCTGGTGATGAGGCCGTCGAAATCGTCGCCAATGCGATCCTGCATGAACTTGACTTTCTTCCACTCCATGAGTTCGCGCTCGGCGTCGTCGGCGCGGCGCTCAGACTGGCTCGACTCTTCTGCGATATTGCGGAGTTCATCCAGCGAGATCGGCCCACCCAGCGGGTCGTGGGCTTGGCGATATGCCGCTTGGTCACGGCGCTTCGACCACGGTGAAGGCGAGTCATCATCGTGCCTGCCTGACGCGAGGGTAGAGAGCTGCTTTTCTCTAGTGCTGGAGACAGCGGGAAACACTCCAACGGGAATCTCACCGTCATGTCTCTCTGGCGTGTCACGTAAGACTTCTTTCAAAATCCTATGGACGATCAGATCAGGATAACGGCGGATCGGCGAGGTGAAATGCGTGTAAGTCGGCGCCGCCAGCGCGAAGTGGCCGACGTTCTCTTCCGAGTAGCGTGCCTGCTTGAGGGAACGCAGCATCAGGTAGCTGACGATGCGCTCTTCCGGTTTCCCTGCGATCTTAGCGGCCAGCTTCTGATACATGCGGGGGGTGATGTGGACATCCTTCGGTACTTCGATGGATTGAGCTTGCTTGCCGGTACCGCGCGCGGCACGGCGGTCGCTCTTGAACTGCACGCGATGAATGGGCAGCGGGCCCACGCCGAGGGAATATCCGAAGGTTGCGGCGATCACTTCGAAGTCGTAGACGCGCTTGGCATCCGGCTTTTCATGAATTCGATATAAAGACGCAATGCGTTTCGACTCCAGATACTGCGCCACGCACTCGTTGGCCGAGAGCATGAACTCTTCGATCAGGCGATGAGCGATGTTGCGCTCCGATCGCGTGATGCTCTTCATCAATCCGAATTCATCGAACTCGATGACCGGTTCGGGCAAGTCGAAGTCGATCGATCCACGGCGCTGCCGTTTGTAGTTGAGAATCAGCGCGAGATCGCGCATCAGTTCAAATGTGGGCACGAGCGACGCATACCGCTCGCGCGCGGCGGCATCGCCTTCGATGACGTCGTTGACGGCGGTGTACGTCATACGTTCGGCGGAACGGATCACACCTTGGCACAGCTCATAGTTGATGATTTCGCCGTGAGGGTCGATGTGCATCACGCATGAAAGAACAAGCCGGTCAAGGTGCGGACGCAGGCTGCAGATGTCGGTTGAGAGTTCGAGCGGCAGCATCGGCACGGCGCGGTCCGGGAAATAGACGCTCGTGCCGCGCAACCGCGCTTCCTGATCGAGCGCGGTATCAGGCATGACGTATTGGGCGACGTCGGCAATATGGACCTGCAATTCAAAATTGCCGTTGACCAGTTTGCGGACGGTGACGGCGTCGTCAAAGTCGCGCGCGGTTTCGCCGTCGATGGTGACGATGGGCACTTCGCGGAAGTCGCGGCGATGACGCAATTCCGATGTCGAGATCACGGCGGGGATGCCCTGCGCTTCTTCGAGCGTTGCCGCTGGAAAGCAATGCGGCAGATGAAACTTGCGGATGGTGATTTCCACGTCGACGCCGAAGTCATCCTGACGTCCCAGAATTTCGAATACGCGTCCGCGGGGATTCTGCGTGGGCGTGGGCCAGTCGGTGATCTCGACGTCGACGACCACGCCTTCGAGATCGTCCCCTGCAGAGGGTTGGGCGGCCTCGTTACCGAGCACGCGGTCCACCGACCGTCTGTCTTTCTTTCTTCTTTTCTGGGCAGTCCCTGCGTCCTGGACGGTTTGGTGCTCGGGATACTCCGCGCCCGCGGGGATCACGATTTCCTGCGTGATCTTGCTGTCGATCGGCTTCACATAGTTGTGACGGCTGCCATAGTGAAAGATTCCAACCACCGTGGGATGGCCCCGCACCACGGAACGAACGATACGGCCTTCGGCGCGGCCATCGGGACGCGGGGCAACGATGTCGACCAGTACGCGATCGCCGTGCATGGCATTGCCGATGGCGTGGGGCGCGATGAAAATATCTCCCACCAGCCGCGACTTAAGCGAAGGGCTGAGAGAGCTTGCGTCGGGAATGACGAAGCCGAAACCGTCGCGGTGCATGGTGAGGCGCCCGGCGACCAGATTCTTGTCGGGAGCGGGTTGCGGCAGGGCGTAACGGTCGGAATTGATCCGAATCAGTTCTCCGGCAGCGACCAACTTCTGCAGACGGGCATCAAGCTCTCCGCGGGCCTCTCCATGTAATCCGAGCTCGCGGACGAGCTGTTTGAATCCCGCCGAGCGTTTCGGCTGGCGCGCAATGTGTTTCAGAATAGTCGAATCGGAAAGCATCGGGGCTGCCAGCTATTAAGGATACCCCACGGGCAGAGACGCCTTCCGCTCACTTCGGCGGAGGCAGCGGCGCTGACAGGTCGAGATTGTGCATCACCACAATTTCCCAACGTCGCGCATTCTTATCCATAACGAATGTCAGCAGTCCGTTCCGCTCGCGAAGGTTGCCTTGGGGGTCCATGGCGCCGGTCATCTTCCACCGTACATCGACAGCTGCGACATCGGGACGTAAGAAGCGCGTTTTTATGTCGGTGTATTCCTGGTGGCTTCTGCTGAAAATGGTGGCAAAAACGGGCGCATGGAAGGCCTCTATCTTTGCTCGGCCTGTCGCACTCACGCCACGAACGTTGGTGAAATCTGCGTCCTGGGAAAACACCGCCGCGAACGCTTCCGCATCGTGATGATTCCATGCGTCCATGAACCGATCCATAACCGCCCGGATCGCGTGCTCATCTGCTTCTCCGCCTGTTTGTGCCATAAGCAGAAGTGGGAACAACGCAAAACAAATTGCGATTCTCATCGTTCCTCCGCTCCGACCATCTGCTCTTACCACGTGTCGCCCCCTCCGCGTGGCGGCCATGCGCCCAACGCCTGCCGCAGCATTGCGATCTGCCCCACGTGATAGCTGTTATGCGCCACCATCTGCATGAGCACGGCCTCGAGCGTTCCCGCGACCTGCCTATCTCCATCATGCGCGGATTCGATCTGGCGCTGCATTTTTTCTGGAGATGAATTCGCCAGCGCGGTGAAATCAGCCAGCAAGGCGGCAAAGCAATTCCGCAGACGATCCCATTCCTGTGTATCAGAGGGTGATGAGGCGGAAGGAAAGCTTTCTGAAGCGTGTTCAGGATACGCAGTCCGCTGGCCGCGAATGCGGCGCAGCTCGTAGTCCATCCAGTAATTCATGTGAAAGACAAGTTGTCCGATGGAATGAGGAAATCCTTCGATCCGCCGCGCTGCTAATTCCGCGGAAAGATCTTCGACACAGGCGAAAGGATCGGCGTGAGATCCTTTGCCGCGGAACAGTTCAGCGAGTGCGCGCGAAGACATGGAAAGTCGGGTCTTGGGTCGTAGGTGTTAGGTCTTAGCATATTGCCACAGCTTCCTGAACCAGGAAAGCCGAAGCTTAAGACCTATGACCTAAGGCCGGCTCGCAAAGTACTTTTCTTCGAGAATCCCACGATGATGCAACTCGTGCCCGGCGATGATGTAAGCAATGCCGCGTACGCTGACTTCATTCTTGTTCGCAACGCCGCGTCGCATCCATGCGGCCTCATCGAGATTGCGCAGCAGCGAAAGCGTGGCGCGGCGTACGGCAATGAAATCCTCAACTACATCCGTTAATGGCCGATGAGCGAACGGACCGTTGCGCACGTAATCGTCCTGCTCGAAGCCTTCCAGCGGCGTGGCGTCGGCGCGCGAGATGCGCAGAGCGCGGTAGCCGAAGACTCGCTCCGTATCGCAGACATGGCCCAGAACTTCCTTCGCGCTCCATTTCTCCGGTGCGTAACGGAAGTCACCATCTTTTTCATCCTTGCCGGAAAGCAGCATCATGGTCTGCCGGCGCTGCTGATCAAGCGTTGCCAGAATGTCCTCGCCCTGCACCAGGGAGATGTAGCGGCCATAATAGGGGGCATACTCATCCGGCCGGGGACGAGCAATGACAAACGCGGGCGGGCTGAGGGTGGCTGGTTCCAACATATCTGGCTCCTATGGAAGTGAATCGTGCCGTGGACAAATCTTGAGCAAGCAGCATACTCCTGAGGACTGTGGAAACGTTAACCGGTGACTGCCGTTCCGGGAATCCTTACACGGTGAGAGTCGAAAAGGGAGGCCAGAGTGACCAAACGGCCAACGATGGGAGGACACTAAAGTGATGTACCGTGCTAGGAAATTCTGTTGAAAATAAAGGTTTTCCACAGCGCTCAATATGAGACGGCGGAGTACAATTCGATTGGTCACGCAAGTGCGGCAAGTGATCCCTAATCCCAACAAGGAAAGGAACTGTGTAACCCATGTGGAAGCCGACGAATCAGCCTCAGACCCCCGGACGCCCGGTCGAACCGGAGCGTCCTACTATGCATACACCGAGCACGCCTGCAATTACGATGGCGAATGAGCCTGCCGCTGCGCCGCGTCCGGCAACAGCCACTACCACCACCGCGGACCAGGCAACGATCGGCAAGTCGCTGGTGATCAAGGGCGAGGTAACTGGATCGGAGTCACTCTACATCGACGGCCGGGTCGAAGGTTCGATCAGCCTGGCGGGTAACCGCGTTACCATCGGGCGCAATGGCGTGGTTGCTGCCAATATTAATGCCCGCGAAATCGTGGTGCTCGGCAAAGTCCGCGGCAATCTGACGGCCAGCGACCGCGTTGATATCCGGAGCGATGGGTCGCTCACCGGTGACGTCGTCGCGGCTCGCATCTCCATTGAAGACGGAGCGTTCTTCAAGGGTGGCATCGACATTCGCAAGGGTGGTCAGCCTTCGCAGCAGAAGCCCAATGGCGAGGACAAAAGTGTTCCTGCGCCTGAGCCGGCAGCGATTGGCGCCAGAGCCTAAGCTCGCGGTAGGGGCAATCGTCGAAAAATCAGCGGCGGAGTTCGCAAACCGTGCGAATGTCTGCCGCTTTGTTTTTGGAGGAGATTTACTGGTGCGACCGAGCACCACGGTCCGAGTCTGATCGTTGCACTGTCGATGGGGCGAATCCATTGCTCTCATGGCTGAACCCGCAGTACGATGAAGCAACGATGTTTTCCTCGAGTTGCCCGGTTTGCGCCTCCTTCGTTTTTCCGCTTCGAGTTGGCGCGCACCATGACTGTCTTGGATTCTGAAAAAGGGAGAAGTGTGTTTTGATTGATTCGGGCCAGCGTTGTCGGATTTTCTTCCTCGCTTTTTGGGCTCTGTCGTTTGTACTTTCCTGCCCCGCGAATCTGCGGGCCGATGCCGCCGCTTTTGACCTGACCGGACCGAAGGTCGATGTCCGCGTACAACGCGACGGGCGTACGCTTCCCATCTCCGAAGTTCCCAATCTCCAGGCGGGAGACCGGCTCTGGGTGCATCCCGATTTGCCGGATACTCAATCGGTGCGTTACTTGATGGTCATTTGCTTCCTGCGAGGATCGACCAATCCTCCGCCGGACTCCTGGTTCACGCGCGTCGACGCGTGGAGCAAGCCGGTCCACGACGAAGGCGTCTATGTCAGCGTTCCTGACGGAGCCGAAGAAGCGGTCGTGTTTCTGGCGCCGGAAACCGGAGGCGCGTTCGCCACCCTGCGCAGCGCAGTCCGAGGCAAGCCCGGAGCCTTCGTGCGCGCCGCGCAGGATCTGGAGCAAGCCAGCCTCGATCGCCAGCGCCTGGAAAAATATCTTGATTCCGTTCGTGAGGCAGCATCGTCTGATCCCGAGCAGATGAAGGCGCGCAGCGCTCTGCTGGCGCGCAGCCTCAACATGCGCCTCGACCAGCAGTGTTTTGACAAACCCAGCGCCCAGCAGGCTCCCTGCCTTATCCAGAATACGGATCAGCTTGTTCTCGACGACGCTCACAGTCAGACCATGGTCGCAACTCTTAGTTCTGGACCATCCAGCGACCTGCTGGTGCAGGTCAGCGCCACTCCGACCGCGGGCGGAGGATACTACAGCGCTTATGTCGGCGCAGTCGTGGACGTGGTTCGAATCCTGGGCACGGCGCACACGGCGCAATATCAGTACATTCCTGCGCTGGCGCTGCCGCAGAAGGACAATCTCAATCTTCGTCTGAACACGCCACCTTCTTTCCGGAACCCCAAGTCCGTTATTGTGATCGCTCTTCCACTGGTTCTGCCGGCGGCCAATCCGCCTTTGCGCCCCATCGATGCTGCGCAAATCTTCTGCATCGATAAACCTTCCCTCGTCTTGCCTGCTGGCGGGGCCCCGTTGGTGTTCGCCACGGAGTTGGCGCACAACTTCGTCTTGCACGTGGAAACGAAGTCCGGGCCGGGAATCGATCTTCCGGCCGTACCGGATCCCGGCCAGGGCGGCTTTGAGATCGATACCAAGGCCATGCAGTCGGTCGAATTGCAGGGAGAGGTCAGCGGAATCTTGCGCGGCGTGTGGGGCTTTCGTTCCTTCGAGGGCCCTCGTTTCCGGCTGCGCGGATCCAGTCCCGAGCAATGGGTGGTCGCGTCCAAAGATGCCAGCGCCCTCATCATCGGCCGCGAAGACACCCTGCATCTCGACTCGCCCGATGCTTGCTGCGTCCGTTCCGTCAGCCTGAGGGATGAAAAAGGCAAAGTCATCGAAGCGGAATGGAAAACCGCCAAGCCCGAAGAACTGGAAGTGAAGGTTCCTCTGCAGAATGCTACGGCAGGAATGCTGACCGTAACGATCCACAAGATGGGCACTCGCCAGGCAGATGAAATTCCGCTGCACACATACTCCGAGGCTGGACGGTTGGACGCTTTCGATATTCACTCCGGTGACGCCGAGGGAGTGCTCAAAGGCACCAGACTCGATCAAGTTACAGCGATCGACGTAAGCGGCCTGCGTTTCACACCAGACGGTTTATCTCGCGCCAACCAGCGCGACGAATTGAGGCTGGTTTGCCATGACGCATCGGTAACCCAGCGACTGCAGCCCGGAGATTCCATCGCTGTGCACGTGGCGCTGCAGGACGGCCGCTCAATGGATTTGAAGACCGCCGTTGAAGCTCCTCGGCCGCGCGTCACTGTGCTCAGCAAGAGTGTGCTGCTGGATTCGTCAGGCCCTCCATCCACGGTCAGGCTGGAGAATCAGGATGAGCTTTCTCAAGACGCGCGCCTGAATTTCTTTCTGAAGACCCTGGTGCCAGAGAACTTTCCCTCCACCGAGAAGATCGAGGTGGCAACGGCCGACGAGGCCTTCCGCGTGATGCTCAGCGAGAAAGATGGCAACCTCACCCTGCAGGATTCCAAAACCATTTTTGCCGTGCTCGATCCTATGAAGTTGCTGGGGCCCACCGCGTTCGGCCCGTTGAAATTTCGTCCTGTGGATGGGGATGGAACTGATGGCGACTGGCAACCCTTGGTCACCTTGGTGCGAATCCCAGTTCTCGAGGGAATTCGTTGCGCGCGCGATGGGGAGAAACAATGCACGCTGAATGGAGACAAGCTTTTTCTGATCGACGCCGTCAGCAGCGATCCTGATTTCACCAACTCCGTGACCGTCCCCGATGGATTTGTTCAGGTCGGGCTCACGATTCCGCAACCCAAAGGGAAGACTCTTTACCTCAAGCTGCGGGACGACCCGTCCACGGTGGTTACCGCCGACGTCCCGATTTCGACCGCGTCGCCGTAGACTGGCGCCTGAAGAACATTCCGAAGAATCCTCGCCGCCTATGCCCCTGCGGCTTCCTTGCCCTGAAATTTCACCTCGACCAGCCGTCGGTCCTCGTCTGACACTTGAAACATGGAGCGCGGTTTCAGGTTCATGAAGCTGGCCACGAAAACCTCGGGGATCTGGCCGATGCGGGTGTTGTAGGTGTTGACATCATCGTTGAAAAACTCGCGGCGATCGGCGATGCGGTCTTCCAGTTCGCTGATGCGCGTCTGCAGCTTGAGAAAGTTTTCGTTGGCCTTGAGCTGGGGATAATTTTCCGCGACCGCGAACAGCCCGCGCAGCGCTTCCGTCATCCTCAAATCGGCCTGCGCCTTCTGCCCGATGCTGGCCGCGTTCATCGACGCCGCTCGGGCCTGCGTCACTGCCAACAGCGTCTGCTGCTCGTGCTGCATGTATCCCTTGACGGTCTCCACCAAGTTTGGGATCTCATCATGACGCTGCTTGAGCAGCACGTCAATGTTGGCCCACGCGCGGTCATTGTCGTTGCGCAGGCGCACCAACTCGTTGTAGAGGATGACCACATAGACCAACACTCCCACCACAAACAGCAGAAATGCCGCCCCTTCGATCATATTGCCGCCCATCGTTACCTCGTTTGCAGGAATAATCCCAGTGAAACAGCAGGCGGGTCAGGCACGCAAGTAACTGACAGGGCAGCGCCGAAAGTCACGGCGTTTTCCGGGAAATCAGGATAGGGGGACGATCGCTCGTCCTCCCCGCCCACACCACCGTACATGCGGGTCCGCATACGGCGGTTCGGCGGGTTGAGCTAGGTGTGAACTAGCCAGGTTTTCGGCGTAGTGCGTCGCCAGAAGGATTCGGTCCCTTCCTGGATGCCCCTCGGGGCTTCACCCCTACTGGCCTCCGCACGGCCAAACAATATTGGCTTTTCTGCCGTCTGTCGTCCCGGAGATCGCG
>Ga0187863_10000017_pt1 | contig 139197 bp, 118 predicted proteins | sample June2016WEW_11_1_FD_132975 | JGI IMG/M metagenome (GOLD analysis project Ga0187863, IMG submission 132975) | Peatland microbial communities from SPRUCE experiment site at the Marcell Experimental Forest, Minnesota, USA - June2016WEW_11_10 | ecosystem: Environmental > Terrestrial > Soil >...
GGGAGCGATCTGCACCTTTGGTTTAAGTGCGATGTCGGGCGAAAGCGCATCTTAGCGCCGAGTGTACTCAGCGCTGAAGCCCGGCGCCAGATTCGTCGCGCTGGACGCCAAACCATTTACCGGCCTGGCAAGCGCCTTCAATCCCCTCGCCGGGCCGCCATTCAAGTACACCACTAATGGGTTATAAGAAAGACGTCTCCAAATGCATTGGCGAGGCATTTGGGGAAGCTGACGTGGCTCAAGTCCACAGCGGCCGTAATTTCATTGCCGTAGCCAAGAAAAAAACAAACTGAGAGCCCCGGTATGAGCCGGCCTTGGAGCGAACGTCCAGAACGCGACGGCCCGCCTCTTCCAGCGCCTGCCGCTATAATAAAAGAGTGAACGCCAACGCAGTGCACGAAATCGCCTCTGCCGATTTTCCCACCCGCTGGGGCAAGTTCCGCATCCACGGCTTCCGGGCGGAGTCTGGTTCCGACGGCAATCGCCGCGTCGAAGAAGCGGTCGCTCTGGTCATGGGCGACATACACGCCGCGTCGCCGCTGGTGCGGGTTCACTCGTCATGCTTGACCGGCGACGTTTTCCATTCTTTGCGCTGCGATTGTGGCCAGCAGCTAGAAATGGCCCTTGCCATGATCTCCGAGCAAGGCGCAGGCATTCTAATTTACGAACAACAGGAGGGCCGCGGCATTGGCCTGATGGCGAAGTTGCAGGCCTACGAGTTGCAGGATGCCGGCCTCGACACCGTCGAAGCGAACGAACGCCTCGGCTTCAAGGCTGACTACCGCGAGTTCACCTTGCCCGGCGAAATTCTCAAGGCTTTGGGAGTGAGCAAAGTCCGCCTACTCTCGAATAATCCGGAGAAAGTTGAAGCGCTGCGGCGAGTGGGGGTCGAGGTTGTCGAGCGCGTGCCCTGCGAAGTGAAGGCCAGCCCGCATGCCGAAGAATATCTCAAGACCAAGAAAGAAAAGCTCGGCCATTTATTTTCGTCGCGATGAGCCGCGCGGCGCAGGCGAGTTCGTCGCCGTGCTGAGTCTTTGTGCATTGCGCCCATACTCCGCCGCGTGCTCTAATTTGCTGACTCTTCCTCACCGAAATGCCCTTACCCGACACCGGAAAGCGCTCGTCCCGACTAGCCGCAATTGCGCTCGGTCTCGCACTCCTGGGCGCGGCGTCGATGGTGTACTACGAGTTCGGCTTTTTTATTCCTAGAGTGCAAGAGGCGCATCTCGCCAAGCATATGGTGGGCCAATACCTTGTTGGCCAAGACATCTATCCCGTCTGGCTAACCACGCGCGAATGGCTCGCGGGAAGAGTTGATCCCTATAGTCCGGCGGTCACTCGCGAAATCCAAGTGGCATTGTTTGGGCGACCCATGGATGGCCAATTTCCCACGGACCCTCCCTCTGACTACCGCACTTTCGCCTATCCCGCTTTCACCGATCTTATTCTCTGGCCGGCCACCACCTTGCCGTTTCGCATTCTGAGGATGGTTTGGATTGCACTGCTTGTCGTCCTGCTGGTAGCCGCCGTCTTCTTGTGGACGCAAACTTTCTCATGGCGCGTGAGCGCCGCGTGGTTCGCCGTGATGGCGCTGCTAACGGTGTGCAGTTATCCCGAACTCGAAGGCCTTTCCGTCGGCCAGCTAGGACTGTTCGTAGGATTTCTTTTGGCCGCTTCCCTGTGGGCACTGCAGCGAGGCCGCCAGTTGCTGGCTGGCCTGCTGATGGCGCTGACCACGATCAAGCCGCAGATGACGCTGCTCGCAATTTTGTATCTTGTCTTCTGGAGCCTGCACGATTGGCGCCGCCGCTGGCGCTTCAGCATGAGTTTTCTCGGCTCGATGTTTCTGCTGACGGGCGCGTCCCTGGCCGTCTGGCCGCATTGGATTTCATCCTGGGCTCATGTGCTTCTCGGCTACCGCAGCTATACCACGCCTCCCTTGGCAAGCCAGCTCCTCGGGTTCGGTTCAGGGTCCCTCAGCAATGCCGTTCCCGCACTGGCAGCGGCGATCTTGGCTCTGGCTCTAACCTGGCACGGCCGCGCAGCCGATCTTGGCTCTCAGGAATTTTGGCTTACGCTCTGCGTCTTGCTGGGCCTGACTTCGATTACAGTGCTCGCCGGCCAGTCGCTGTGCGATGACATCATTCTTCTACCGGGAATCCTATGGCTCGCCCATGCCCGGCAGCCACAGCGATCGAGCCCGATCTTTCGGCGGCTTCGGGCGCTGGGGCTTGCGCTTCTCTTGTGGCCGTGGGCGGCTGCGCTCGGATTAATCGGCTTGCGGCCCTTCCTCAGTCGAGAGTTGTTCCGCTCCAAAGACATATTCATCTTGCCGGTTCGCACCGCTTCAACCTTCCCCTTTATGGTGCTGTTCTTGCTATCTTTGGCTTTGTGGATCGAGTTGCAGAGAGCGGGAGAATCAGCCTCTGCTCCGCAGCGCTGATCGCAACTCTTTCACCATGAGCTTTTTGTTCTTGCCTGGCAGATAAGCCAGCGCCGCGCGGGCCAAAGCGACATAAACTTCCCGCGCGATCGGCATCTGGCTGAGGGCCTGCAAATGGCGCTTCACAGTATCCACTTCCCCTCGAATAATCGGGCCGCTGAATATTCCCCGCCCCTCAGATACCGCATAATTCGCCAGCGTTTGCTCGAGCATGGGAAGCATTCGCCGCCTCGCGGACTTTCGCTTCACTCCGGCTGCTTTCGCTACGCGCTCGCCAGTGACCAACAGCGCAGTCAACAACGGCGATGCAAAGGTACCCCAGGCATGGTAGGCAGTTTTATCTTCTTTACGGATAACATAAGCGGACCCCCCAATTTTCCTGATAATTCCTCGGGCCGCTCGCAGGGCTGACGCACCGCCTTCGATCGCGAACGGAACTCCGCTCAGAGAAGGCCGCGAACCGCGCACAAACGTCATAAGCGGATGCACCGACGCAACCGCCGCTCCCAGCGCGCGCAGACAGGCCAACTCGTCGCTGGTAAGGGCGCCGCTCGAGTGCAGCGCAACTTTCTTTCTCCAATCCGCAGCCTTCCAATCCACCGCGCGGCAAAAATCTTGCGCAGCGCCTGCAATCGCGGCATCCGGAACGCAAAACCAAACCACGTCCGCATTCACGATGAGCGTATGACTTCCGCTTACCGCCGCGGCAGACGATCCCATCTGGCGAGCCAGCCGGCGGGCTCGCCGCAACGAAGCGCCTCCCTTCCGCGAAAGGATCAGGCCAACCGCGTATCCGGCTTGACGCAACGCCAACGCTAGCGCGGACGCCAGATTTCCCGAGCCCACAATCGCGATGCTAGGCTTCGTTGTTGATCTCGCGTACATGCCCGGCAGCATAGCAGAGTTCGCAGCGCAGAGTTCGCAGCCGTGCCCAGCCCATCGAAGCGCCGGCCAGGTCTCGAATTCACCCTACGTTTTTCTTAGCGACCTTGGCGAAGCCTTCGCGCACTTTGCGGTTTAGAGCTTCTGCTTCGAAGATTGGCAACAACGCAGAAGACTTCTACTCCGGCGATCAAAGAGTCCGAAAGCCGAATTGAGTGTTCTATATTATTGCCATGCCAAAATTCCCAGCACGCAAGCCGAAGGCCGTCAAATCACGCCGCAGCCCTTCCAAGGCCAAGATCTTCTCTTCGCGCGTCGTGTATCGCGGCCCCGTCTTTTGGGTCAGTGAAGACCACGTGCAGGAACCCGGAGGCGTGCGCGCCCGCCGCGATGTTATTCACCACACCGGCTCGGTCGTGGTGCTGGCGGTCGATGAGTCGGGGCCGGAGCCGCGCGTTTTGCTGGAGCGCCAGTATCGCCACGCCGCCCAGGATTATCTTTGGGAGATACCCGCCGGACGCATCGACCCCGGCGAAACAGCTCTCCCCGCCGCCAAGCGCGAACTGGTGGAGGAAACCGGCTATACCGCCGCGCGCTGGCGGCGCATTCTCCACTTCTACGCCAGCCCCGGCTTCGTGGCCGAAACCATGTCGGTATACATGGCGACCGGCTTGCGCGCCGGCAAAGCCAAGCCAGAGCCGGATGAACTGATTCGCGTGCGCATGGTCGCGCTCTCAGCTGCGATCCGTATGGTAACGAACGGAACCATTCGCGACGCCAAGACTATCGCCTCGGTACTCTGGCTCGATCACGACCTACGCGGAAGCTAGTAAGTGCGATCAAGTACGATTGCGAATCGGAATACTCCACCTAGGGGCCGCGCCCCGGCCGTATGCAGCCCTTTCGCCTTGACACTCCATCCCAATCGCTCGAAAATGCATCCTAACTGGCACGTCTGTGTTGGGCACCCCTCGTCGGGACGTGCAAAAAGGGGGTTACGTGGAACGACTGAAAGGAACCGTGAAATGGTTCAATAACGCCAAGGGTTACGGATTCATCGGTCGGGCGGATGGTCCCGACGTTTTTGTGCACTACAGCGCGATCACCTCCGAGGGGTACAAGAGCCTGCAGGAAGGCGACGCCGTCGAATTCGAAATCACGGAAGGCGCCAAGGGCCCCCAGGCCGCCAACGTTATCAAGAGCGCGTAAAAAAACAGTGCGGCGGGATCGGCCGGTTCGAGCGGTCAGCCGATTTATCCCTGCGTCTTTTGTTGGCAGGGCACTGCAGGTTTGTTTAATCTTAGTGCGTGGACAACAAATCCATCGCCACGGTTCTCTACGAAACCGCCGATCTGCTCGAAATCGACGCCGCCGATTCCTTCCGCATCCGCTCCTACCGCAACGCCGCGCAAGCGATCGAAAACCTGAGCGAGCAGATCAAAGACATCATCGGCGAACCCAAAAAAGTTCTCGCCATTCCCGGCATCGGCAAAGGCATGCTGCAAAACCTTCAGGAACTCTTCCTAGAAGGACGCCTGGGCATGCAAACCGAACTGCTCAAGAAATATCATCCCTCGATGCTTCAGCTACTAAAGATCCAGGGCTTGGGACCGAAGACCATCGCGCTGATTTGGAGCGCCTACCAGGTCTGCGACGTAGATGGCTTGGAAAAACTGGCGCGCGAAGGCAAGATTCGAACTCTGCCGCGCATGGGCGAGAAGCACGAACAAAAACTGCTCAAGGCGATCGAGGATTATCGCCGCATCTCCGGAAGATTCTTAATCGACGCGGCCGAAGCCGAGGCCACAAAGCTGACGGACTATCTCTCGAAGTTCCCCGGCATTGACCGCATCACTCCCGCAGGCTCTCTACGGCGCGGCCGCGAAACCGTGGGCGATCTCGACATTCTTGTGACCGGTGCGGCCTGCTGCAGCGATACCGAACGCGAGAAGGCCGTCCACTACATCGCCCAGTATGGCCCGCTCATGAGCATTCTCGCGCAAGGCGACAACAAAATCAGCTTTCGCTTGCGCAGCGATATGCAGGTGGATGTTCGCCTGCTCCCTCCGGAATCTTTCGGCGCAGCCATGCAATACTTCACCGGCTCGAAAGCCCACAACGTCGCCCTGCGCCAGCGCGCCCTCAAAATGGGTTACACCCTCAACGAGTACAGCCTCGCCGACCCCAAAACCGAGAAACCGGTCGCGGGCAAAACGGAAGAAGAAATCTACGCCAAGCTCAATCTCGATTACATCCCGCCTGAGTTGCGCGAAAATCTGGGAGAAATCGACGCCGCCGAAAAACACACGCTGCCTGCGCTGATCACCCTGCAAGACCTGCAGGGCGACGTGCACATGCACACCGTGGAAACCGACGGCCGCAACACCATCGAAGAAATGGCTGAAGCCGCTCGAGCGCGCGGGTATAAATACATGGCCATCACCGACCACTCCAAGAACCTGGCCTTCGCCAACGGTCTCGACGAAGCGCGCGCCGTGGCGCACATCCAGCGCATTCGCGAAGCCAATCAGAAGATCGAGGACGTCACTATCTTCGCCGGAATTGAAGTCGATATCCTGGCCGATGGAGACCTGGATTTATCCGACGACGTGCTCGCGCAGATGGATGTTGTCATCGCCAGCGTGCACACGGTTTTCAATCAGGAGCCGGCAAAAATGACCGAGCGCCTGCTGAAAGCGATTGCCAATCCCAACACCTCCATCATCGGCCATCCCACTGGCCGCCTGCAGCTTCGCCGCGACGCCTACCACTTCGACATGGATGCGATCCTCACCGCAGCCGCGAAACATAAGGTCGCGATGGAGTTGAACTCCTACCCCGACCGCCTCGATCTCAACGACGTGCACTTGCGCCAGGCTAAGCAGCGCGGAGTTAAGATCGTCATCAACACCGACTCCCACCACACTTCGCACCTCGACAAGATTCGCTACGGCATCCTGCAGGCCCGGCGCGCCTGGCTGAACAAGGACGATGTACTCAACACTCTTCCTCGAGAGAGGTTCGTGAAGGCGATGAAGCATGAGCGGAATTAAGCGGGCCTCGACCTTAGGTAGTGGGAGCCCGTGAGGTTGCTCGGGCGCAGCCAATCGACTATGATTTCGGGCATTGGGGCCATTTGTTCCTTCCAGAGTGAACAGTCCTGTGCCGATCAGGCGCACGACCACCGAGGTTCATGATGTGGACCAATGCTGAGAAAACCGGCGATCTGATGCACGGGGGCGAGAAAATCGACACTGGTTATTCCGGATGTGACCAAGGCAAGAACAATCCCGACATGCAGGTCGTGTTTGATGTTGGTCCGATTCCGCAAGGCGACTGGACCATCTCGGGCCTGCCCGTTAACACCGCAGAGCATGGCCCGTTCGTTCTGACCCTGACGCCGGCAAACGGAACCGCCGCCTTTGGCAGCAGCGGTTTCCTAATCCACGGCCATAAAATCGGTGCACCCGGAACCGCCTCCAAGGGCTGTAATATTCTTGCGCGTACGATCCGAGAACAAATCTGGAACAGCGGGGACACCGACCTTGAAGTTGTACCCGAGTTCGCAGCTCAGGACTTGCAGGGCACGAGCGCGTAGTCTAGTCTCGAAACGGCTCGCAATGTGGCCAGCGTTCAGGCCTGTGCGTGGACGTCGCGCCGGCGAAATAATTTCATGTCAGAAGAAACCCCGGTGAGTCCGCAGCCCGCGCCACCCGCGAATAGTCCTCCCGCAGCCCAGCACGGGCCGACGATCCGCATCGGCGACGAATTCGGTACCGCCAAACGCAACCTGCCACCGGTCAAGATTCTTCTATTCGCTCTGGCCGGAGTGCTCTTCGTGGTTGGCGTTTTTTCGTTTTTGCAGCGCCCCAAGCCCCAGGGCGCTGGGTCTCTAGACAACGTCGCTGCGGTCCAGATTCCCGGACAGACCGCCGTCCTCACGGCCCTAACTTTCACTCTGCGAAACTCCGGAGAAAAGCCGCTCTGGGTGCACGGCATCCAAGGCCAGCTAACCTCCACCAGTGGAGAATTAACCGCCCAGGCAGTCTCCGCCGTTGATTTTGATCGCTACTATCAGGGCTTCCCTGCTCTGAAGCCGAACTCGCAGCCCGCGCTCGCTCCCGAGGATCAACTGCAACCCGGTCGGGAAGTGAAACGCACGGTGATCGTCAGCTTCCCAGTGACTCTCGACGCCTTCAACCAGCGCAAGTCGGTGAGCGTAGATATCCAACCCTATGACCAACCGTTGCCCATCATACTAACCAAGTAAGCGCTGTGGGAGAGAACCATGATGAATGTCGTTAGATTCCATCCACGCCAACATACTCACAGGTGGATTACAGCCTCGCTCGCGACCTTACTCGCGGCGATCTGCGCCCAAGCTGCCAAACCGGCTGGAACTGAAGGCAAAGAGTCCTTCATGTATGTGGGTACTTACACCAAGGCAGGCAGCAACAGTAAAGGAATTTACGCCTACCGCTTCAACTCCAGGGGCGGTGAGATCACTTCGCTCGGGTTAGCGGCAGAGAATGCGAATCCATCTTTTCTCGCTGTGCACCCGAACCATCGCTTCCTCTACGCGGTCAACGAAGTAAGCAGCGAAAAAGGCGAGAAGAGCGGCGCCGTAAGTTCTTTCTCCATCGATCGCGCCACCGGCAAGCTAACGCTATTGAATGCCGTCGCCTCCAAGGGCGCCGACCCCTGCTACATCACCGTGGATCAAACTGGAAAGTATGTGCTGATTGCAAACTACACCGGGGGCAGCATTGCAGTGTTTCCCGTGGGCGAGGACGGGCGCTTAGGCGAAGCGTCATCGTTCATCCAGCATACGGGACACGGGCCAAATCCCAAGCGCCAAGATGCCCCCCACGCGCACTCGATCGATCTCTCTCCCGATAATCGCTTCGCCATCGTCGACGACCTCGGTCTCGACGAAACTCTGGCCTACAAATTCGACGGCGGCAAAGGATCACTCGCCAACCCCAACATAGCCAAAGCCGCGCCCGGAGCGGGCCCCCGGCACTTCGCCTTTCATCCTAACGGCAAATTCGGCTACGTGATCGACGAACTTTCGTCCACGGTTTCAGTTTTCAGCTACGATGCTCGGACTGGCGGGCTAAATCCGTTGCAGACGATCTCGACTCTGCCGAAAGAGTTTACCGGCGAGAATACCGACGCCGAAATCGCAGTGCACCCCTCCGGCAAATTTCTCTACGCCTCGAATCGCGGACACGACAGCATTGCCGTCTTCGCCATCGATCCTAGACGCGGCACTCTAACCCTCGTCGAAAACGCTCCCGACCCGGGCAAGACTCCGCGCAATTTTGAGATCGATCCCAGCGGCAAAATGCTCTTCGTCGCCAACCAGAACTCGAACAACGTCGTCGTCTTTCGCATCGACCAAAAGACCGGCCACTTGACACCCACCGGTAAAGTTTTGGAGGTAGGGCAACCTGTGTGTGTGAAATTCGTGCCGGTTGATTAACCGACTATTGCTTTTTCTGAATAAATCGCCGGCGCACCAGGTGAGTGTTCGCGTCGGGCTTGATCTCGTCGTACTTCATGCAACTGATCGAGCCATCCACTTCCAGCACGGCCAGCGCGACATCGTGCACATCGGCGATCCCGTGCTCGCGCAAGGCGCGCTCCAGTTCGTCCATACTCACGTGTTCTCTCGCCATGTGCGATTCAATCGCCTTGCCATCATGAATCAATAAACTAGGCTCGCCCTGAACCACGCGCCGGAAAACAGGATTACGGCCGGACAGACTGCCGACGAAATAATTCAACACCAATAACGTGGAAGCTGCGACCACGCCGCCGATCAGCGACGTATCCGGCCCGGTCATCGCATTTTGTACGGAGTTCGAAAGCAGCAGCAGCAGCGTCAGGTCAAAGGGAGTCATCTGCCCCACTTCGCGCTTGCCGCTAAGCCGCACCCCGATCAGCACCACCAGGTAAATCACCGCCGTGCGCAGCGCGATCTGCAGCACTACACTCGCGCCCGTGGGGAAAAGCACTCCGTTCAATTGGCCGTCACCGGAGTGGGCGCGCCTTTGGGCGTGCTCAAGTATCCCGTGGCTTTGTTTTTGTCCACCGTCCACACCACCAACTCAAAGAGCAGGTGCTGGCGTCCCGCGTAGAACTGGATCGGCTCCGCCACCGTGCGGTCCCGCTTCTCGATGGTCTTGTCGTCGGCGGTGACATTCATGGTGAACTTGCCGTGCTTGGCGTCCGCTTTCCTCAATTGCAGACTCACCGTGGCAACCGGCTGCGGCTTTGCTCCCTTGAGCAGCGTGAATTCGTAATAGTTTCGATCGCCCTTGTGTTTCAGCACTTCAAGATCTTCGCGAGTGTTGGCAATCAAACCGCTCTGCACGCCCAGGTCGCCCACCGCGCTCTGCAATTTGGCATTGGTGGCTTCCAGAGCGGCCTTGGTGGAGGCAACATCCGTCTTAACTCCGCCAACGTCGCTTTTCACCCCGGCCACTTCCCCGCTCACCTGGCCGATCTGCTCTTTTTCTTTGTTGGCTTCGCTCTCTAGGCGCGATTCGGCCGCCCGCTGTTGCGCCTGCAGTTCGGCCGCCCGCTGCGCCAACTCTTTCTTAGTAAGTCCCACCTGGTGTGCCAGCGCATCCTCAGACGATTCCGCGCTCTGCATGCGGCTCTTCAACTCCGCCACTTGAGCTTGACTGTTGCCCAGATCCTGAGTCAATTTATCGACTCGCAGTTTCGTGCTTACATATCCGTAGACGGAGGCGACGACGAAAAGGATCGCCACAACCACCAGAATCCACTTGCCCGTATTCGACTGCTGCTCCACCGGCTCCACATGTGTTTGTTCGCCTTCATCCGCCATGTCTTCCTCCCGCAATTCGATTGACTGGTTATCCGTTAATTGTTTAGCACCGGGGCAGTAGTGTCAATGCTTCCGAGGATGCATGCTGCAGCCAGATCAGAAGGACGAGAGAAGGTCAACGCCGCAGAGCCTGTGCTTCCAGTAGCGCGGCATCGGGATCGCGGCGGATAGCCGCAGCCTCGGCTCCCACTCGTTTTTCGGCAAGCCGGGTCGTGTCGGCCAACAACTGACGTTGCGACGCATCCGGCAGAGCACGCTCGAAGCTCGCGGACTTAACGAAAGCTGCATACGCCAGCCGCTCCGGGAAACCCGCACTCTCGAGGAAACGGCCGTAGGTAAACCAATCCAGGGCGCTCGCCGTGCGGTCGCCAAGGGCTTCATCCAACTGCAACGCGCGTCGATAAAGCTGCAGCGCGTCCTCCACTTTACCGGCTTGCGCCTGCAGCGCTGCCGCGTTCAGGCTGGCAATGCTCTCCAGTTTGCTCTGTTTGGTTTGCCCTGCAATCTTCGCCGCCAATTTGTAAGATTGAACCGCCGGCTGGTTTTGCGAGTCGCGCGCTTGGCAATCCGCCAGGCGCAACACAATCGCGATCGTCTCTTCCGGCGGGGGACGCTCCGCCGCAGGCCGGCGCGCAATGGTGCCCAGAACGATTCGATAGTTCTCGGCCGCAGCGTGCGCTTTGCCTTCATGATCGAGTTCGTTGGCCAGATAAAGATGCGCGAACCCATCGCTCGGATCGATGGCGATGGCCCGGTTCCAGTCTTCGACGGCTTGGTCAGGATGACCGAAGCGCATCGCCAGCAGCCCGCGATCCACCAGCAGACTCGCATCCCGCGGCGAGTAGCGCAAGGACGATTCGGTGAGAGCGAAGGCTTCGTCGAAGCGCTTCTGCTCGACGAGAAATTTCAACAGCGCCTGCCGTGGCGCAGGATCGGCGGGATTCGACTGCATCGCCGTCCTCCACGCGGCTTCGGCTTGCTGGGGATGCCCATCCTCCAGTTCGCGATGCCCCAGGCGCACTTCGAGCGAACTATCGAACGAGTCGAGCGCTGCCGCCCGCTGCAAGTCAGCCTCATCCTCAGAACGTAGCGCAAGATAATGGCGCGCCTGATCCACCGTCCCCCATGCCAGCAGCAAAGCCGCCGCACCTACTCGCAGCCAGCGCGCGCCCATGGTGCTTCCCGATGCCCACTCCCACGCCGCTGCCAGCCCTCCACCCGCGCCAGACCTGGCATTCGCCAGGCGCTCTCGCGAATTCAGCAGCAGAGCCGCGATGCGGCCATCGCGCAACTTCCAGATCGCACCATCGAGAATAAAATGATGCAGGTTTACCAAGGCGGTAAAAATCAGAAAGCTGGCCGTAAAATCGTGATGGAAAACTCTGCTCGCCAGCCACGGCCCAGGAACAAACAGGGCAATTCCGCCCGCCACCAGCACCGCGAAATAGGCCCAGGGGCGCCAACTTCGACCCGAAGCTTGCGAGGCTTCGCGGCGCGCGTAGTAACTCGTGATCCACAGATATTGCGCCGAGTGCATCACCGCCAGCACGCCGGAGCTGTACCGGCTTTGCGGGATTTCCATTCCCTTCATCAAAGACATCGCCGCCGGCAGCAGGAACCAAAGAAACTGCGAAGAGAACAGAGCCACGCAGGGAACCAACTTGCGCCATCCCAAAACCCGCACCAGCCCAGACCAGCCGTAAGCCGTAAGCGCGATGAAGATCGCGCCCAGAGTAATCTGCGCGCACCGCCCCATCAGCGACGGAATTCCCAGCGAAAGGAACAGCGGATCGGAAGAAGCCCCGGTGTGGAAGCCGACGAACAGTACCAAATACGACGCAATGAACGTGCCGTAGAGCGCGCGCCGTTCAGAGTCGGTCGGCTGCGCTCCGGCGCGGCGCGCGAACATCATGAACAGCCCGTAATTTTGTCCGCTGTAGTGCCACGGACTCCAACTGAGATAGAGAGTAAATATCCACGGCAAAATGCCGAGCCAAAAGTGCGAGAGCAACCCGGTCATCACCACCAGCGCAGTTGTATATACCGTGAAGAATCGATATTTCTGGAAATCCTCCGCCCGATGGTAGGCGCGGTAAAGCGTAGCCATGTAATGCGGATAATTGAACAGCAACGCCAAGCCATAAAAAATCACAGCCCAGGCGCGCGTGCTCGAAGCCATCGAGAAATAAGCCAGCAGCAAGAGCGGCAGCGACCAAGCTCCGCAACCCACGGTCAAATCCAGCCACGGACCGTAGATCCAGACCGAGGCGGAGGAGGAATTGCTTCGTGTTTCTTTGCCGAATTTAGACATGGCTGAAAGACAGTGGTCGGTGCCCAGTGAGCCCAATGCGACGTAGCTTTTACCTAAGAACTGAGAACCGAGCACTGAGAACTAAGAACTGCTCTTTGACCGGATTATAGGGGCCAGACCACGCCGACCGTATGGCGACTCGTATGCGCGCGGGGTTACGAAGGTCACGCGATTACAATGCTGGAATGAAGCGTTGGGACGTAATCATAATCGGCGGAGGCATCATCGGGATCTCGCTTTCGATCGAGTTGCGCAAGAAAGGCGCCGGGGTGCTTATCGTCGAGCGCGGAGAGCCGGGGCGCGAGGCCTCCCACGCCGCGGGAGGAATGCTGGTGGATGGCGCTGCCGAGACTCCTGCCGCCCTGCGGCCTCTGGCAACGGCCAGCGCGCGAATGTATCCGGAGTTCGCTCACGAACTTCAGGTCGAGTCGCAAACGCGAGTGGACCTGCGCGATCAGGGAGCAATTATATTCCCGTCCTCCGAGCATGCGTCGGCCTTTATCGCCGCCGACTCGCTTCCCGCGCCTCTCGCTCAACTGGAGCCTGCGCTCTCAGATCCGGGCGTACCCGCTTTTCATGTGAAGGAACGCAGCGTCGATCCCCGCGCCCTGGCTGCCGCGGCTCTTCGAACTGCGAAACGTCGTGGCGTTGACATCTCTTCCGGAGATGAAGCGAGTGAAGTTCGTCTTTCTGGCGGTCGCGTCGCAGGCGTCGTCACAAAAACAACTTCGTTCCTCGCGCCGAAAGTTGTCAACTGCGCGGGCGCGTGGTCGGGACAGATTGCACCGCACGCCTTTCCTACGCGGCCGGTGAAGGGGCAAATGCTGTGCCTGATTTCTCCTTCAAAAGATTTGCTGCAGCACGTGATTCGGTCGCGAGACATTTATCTCGTCCCGCGCAGTGATGGCCGCGTCATCGTCGGCACCACAGTCGAGGAAGCCGGCTTCGACAAGCGTACCGATACCGCCGCGATTCAGCGCCTACATCGTTCCGCCATCGAGCTCGTTCCCAAACTCGAAGACGCGAAGATTCTCGAAGACTGGGCCGGCCTGCGCCCGGGCACTCCCGACGCGTTGCCGATTCTTGGCGCCACCGAGACTCCCGGATACTACGTTGCCACCGGACACTTTCGCGACGGCATTCTGCTGGCGCCGATTACAGCGCGGCTGATGGCGCAGGTTGTCAGCGAAGGCAAGTGCGGTTACGACCTCCAGCCTTTCTCCCCGAAGCGATTTTCTCATTCGGCGGCGTAACGCACCGCGCCTTCCGGGCCGAGGCTGCCGTCCCGCCGACTCCATGTGGCGACGGGCGCTCCCAAGCGTCCCGCCGACTCCGCGTGGGGGCGCGCTCGCCCGTCCCGCCCGAGCCAAGCGAGGCGCTCTGGACATCAGGGCGTCTCCCTACCCTGGCCCACCCCTTCCGGTATACTGATTCGTTTCGCCAGCGCACCCCACGCTGTCCGGCGACAGAGAGGATTACCCAATGGCTTCCCCGGCAATCGATTTCGCCCGCAATCATCAACAGCGTTTTCTGAGCGAACTCAAAGATCTGCTTCGCATTCCCAGCGTCAGCACGCTCGAAGAGCACAAGCCCGACGTTCAGAAAGCCGCCGACTTCGTGGCCAACGAACTCCGCCGCATCGGTATGGAAAACGTCGAGGTCATCCCCACCCATGGTCATCCTCTTATCTATGCCGACTGGCTGCATGCGCCAGGCAAGCCCGCCGCGCTGTGTTACGCGCACTACGATGTTCAACCTCCCGATCCGCTGGATGAGTGGCAGACTCCGCCGTTCGAACCCACCGAGCGCGACAACAATATCTATGCTCGCGGCGCGGTCGACGACAAGGGCCAGCTCTGGATGGAAGTCAAGGCGCTCGAATCGCTCATGAAATCCGGCAACGGCAAGCTGCCGATCAACGTGAAAGTGATTTTTGAGGGCGAAGAAGAAGTTGGAGGCGAGTCGATCACCGAATATGTGCGCAAGCAGAAAGCCAAGCTGAAGGCCGACTTTGCTCTAGTCTGCGACACGGAACTTTTCGCGCCGAATCTGCCTACGCTGTGCGTCGGATTGCGTGGCCTGCTTTACACCGAGATCGAAGCCACCGGAGCGAAGATCGATCTGCACTCCGGAATCTACGGCGGAGCCGCGCCCAATCCTTTTTTTGCCCTCATTGAGATCATCGGCAAGTTGAAAGACGCGAAGGGCAAGATTCTGATCCCCGGCTTTTATAAAAACGTGAAGGCTCCGAGTAAAGCCGAACTCAAAGCCTGGAAGCGCCTGCCCTTCAACGAAGAGCACTATCGCAAAACCGAAGTCGGATCCAAAGTGCTCACGGGCGAGCCGGGATACTCCGTTCTCTACCGCACCTGGGCGCGGCCCACACTCGAAGTGCACGGCATGCCCGGAGGTTTTATCGCCGCCGGCGCCAAGACCGTGATCCCTGCCAAGGCCGCGGCCAAAGTCTCCATGCGCTTGGTGCCCAACCAAAACCCCGACGACATTCTCAAGCGCTACACCGCGTTCGTGAAGAAGCTGACGCCGAAAGGTATTGAGACGAAGATTAAAGTGCACAGCAAAGGTCCGGCCTGCGTGGTGGGCACGGATAATCCCTACATCAAGGGCGCGACCGAAGCGCTGCACGATACTTTCAAGAAGGAAACGGTATTCATCCGCAGCGGCGGATCGATTCCCATCGTCAACGACTTCTACCAGGGTCTCGAAATTCCCAGCGTGATGATGGGCTTCGGCCTGCCCGACGACAACCTGCACGCGCCCAACGAGAAGTTTCATATCCCGAATTTTCATCGTGGGATTGAGACGATTTGTCTCTTCTTTGAAAAGCTGGGCCGGTAGAACAATTTTTCATAGGCGCGGGAATCGATGGTAAAAAGGGCGCGCAGGGCGCGGTGGGACGGGCGCCTCGCCCGTCCCCGCCTAGCGCAGCGCGGTGGCCCAGCCCCCCCTGTACCGCGCTTCTCCTGCCCAAGTTTGCTGCGCGAGCGCGCGGAACGATAGACTGAATTAGCCAAGGATAAGATGTGGGGACAGCCGTACCCGGCTGTCCGTCGAGCGTAGCTCGACTGTCTGTCTCAGTCCGTAGCCGGGGTGAATTTATGTTAGTCGTGATGAAGGCGCAGGCCACCGAAGAGCAGGTGCGCGCGGTTTGCCAGAAGATCGAAAAACTCGGCTACCGCTCTCATGCCATGCCGGGCGCGCAACGCACCGCCATCGGCGTTACCGGCAATAAGGGCGAGGTCGAGCAGGGCACGCTGGAAGAAATGCCGGGCGTGCAAGAGGTCATCAAAGTCTCGAAGCCCTATAAGCTGGTCAGCCGCGACCTCAAAGAAGACAACACCGTAATCCGCTTTCCCGGAACCTCGGCCACGATTGGCGGGCGTGGGCTGGCGATCGTCGCCGGGCCGTGCGCCATTGAGAGCCGCGAACAAGCCTTTGCCGTGGCCGAGCGCGTGCATCACGCCGGAGCACAGTTCTTTCGCGGAGGCGCTTACAAGCCCCGCACTTCGCCCTACTCTTTTCAAGGGATGGGTGAAGAAGGGCTGAAAATTATGGCCGAGATTCGCCAGCAGTACGGCATGAAGATTATCACAGAAGCCATTGATAATGAATCGCTTGATCTGGTTGAAGAGTACGCCGACATGGTCCAGATCGGGGCCCGCAACATGCAGAATTTTTCCTTGCTCAAGCGCGCCGGGCGCGGCAAGAAGCCGGTGCTGCTGAAGCGAGGCATGTCGGCCACGCTGGAAGAATTTCTGATGGCGGCCGAATATATTTTGAGCGAAGGCAATTACAACGTTGCCCTGTGCGAGCGCGGCGTGCGCACTTTCGCCGACCACACTCGCAACACCCTCGACTTGAGCCTGGTCCCGGCAGTGCAGCGCTTAAGCCACCTGCCGATTTTCGTCGATCCCAGCCACGGCACGGGAAAACGAAATAAGGTCACGCCGCTCTCTCGCGCAGCGGTAGCCGTAGGCGCCGACGGGCTAATGGTCGAAGTTCACAACAAGCCGGACGAAGCGCTCTCCGATGGCCCGCAGTCGCTCTTCCCCGACCAGTTCGACGAGCTCATGACCCAGGTGCGGCAGATCGCCGCCGTCGTGGGGAGGACGGTGCCGGAGATCGGGGTTCGGGAGACGGTCGGAGCTAGCCAATAGCGCTCATTCTAGGGAAATGCCATGCGCAGAATATTCTCTCTCTGTTTCTGCATTGCCGTGAGCATTCTCGGAGCGGCTGGCGCTCCGATCCAAACCGAGCCGCAGGACGCCGGGCTGAACCTGGGTCGAGATTCCTCGGACAAAAGGTCAAGAACCTACCGGCGGAGCTACCCCAAGTGAGCCAGGCAACAGTACGGTGCGATCGAAGCACTCAGCGATCCACAAGACCTAGATTTCGGCCCTTATCTGACTGATGGAGCGAGAACAGTGCTCACGAACTGGCGCGGGTTCATCCCGGAATCTGCGGGACAGAAAAAAGGCCAGGTCGCCGTTGAGTTCGCCATCAAGAAAAATGGGAAGTTGGCCGGCATGAAGCTTGCGGCTTCGCGCGGCGAGGTAATATTGGATCGGGCAGCGTGGGCGGGGACAACCACTCCAACCTACGGCATGGCGCGCCAATACGCGGTTTGAAAGTTGTAGAACCGAGCTAAGGAACGAGTCAGGCAAACAAGAATCAAGGCTCAGGAACTCTGCGAACTCGCCACGCCATCCGCGCCCTTTTTGACTTCACTCGTCCCCATCATCGCCGCCTGAGCCGCCGGCGTCACGGGCAGCGGCAACATCGCAACCACCACGGTTCCCGCACCATCCGATTGAATCCGCAAAGTCCCGCCGAGTTGCCGCAAGCGCTCCCGCATACCGCGAAATCCCACGCCGCTGTGCCCCACCGAATTCAACTCGTGCTGCTTCTCCACGGATATGCCTTTGCCTCGATCCTGCACTTCGATCAGCAGGCGCTGCGCATCCTGATACACACGGATTTCCGCGGCGGTGCTGCCGGAGTGGCGATGCACGTTGGTCAGGCACTCCTGCACCATGCGGAAGATCGCGATCTCCATCTCATCGGGCAGGCGGGCAAAATCTTCCGGCATCTTCAGCTCAACCTTAATGTGGCTGCGCTCCGAAAATCCATCCACATACCAGCGCAGCGCCGAAGCCAGCCCCGCCACCTCGAGCAGCGGAGGGTGCAGCAGATGCGAGATCGTGCGAATCTCACGGCTGATCTGATCGACCATGGCGGCGTTCTCCGAAACCGCCCGCGCTCCCGCCTCGTCCAGCCGGTCGGATTGGCGCCGCACCATGGCAATATTCATGCTGAGCGCGGCCAGTAGTTGGCCAATGCTGTCATGCAACTCGCGCGCGATTCGCCGGCGCTCTTCGTCCCGCATCTGCTGCAGCCGGCTGGAAAGTTCGCCCAGGCTTTCTTTCGCCAGGTTCAAATCTGCGGTGCGCTCCGTAACCTTCAGCTCGAGTTCGTTGTGCGCGACTCGAAGTTCTTCTTGCGCGCGTTTTCGTTTCGCCAAAGAGCGCCGGTTGCTCTCTCCCAGCGCGATGATCAGGGCGGAGAAAAATAGAAAACCCACCATTCCAGAAATCGCCGTCTTAGGATCGTCCAGCTTAAAAGATCCCTTTTGCGGCAAGAACCAATACCAGACCCCGAACACTCCCATCAGGGTACAGACGATGGAGGGTCCCAGTCCGCAATACCAGGCCGAAAAAACCACCGCGGCCCAAACCGTATGATAAGGATTATTTTCGCCGAGCAGGGGAGCGAAAAGTCCGCGTAGCAGCAGGGCCACGACCGCCGCCAGCACCGCCAGGCCGTAGCGTCTTATGTCATCGCTGCCAGATTTAGATGAGAAGTCTGCCAACATCTTCGATTCTAGATTCGCAGAGCGGAGCGGCGCAGGAATACCAAATACTAACAGACAAAGCTGCTTGTATTCGACGCTCATCATCCACCCGAGCCACCCGGGAATCGCCCCAACCTTTGCAATCCCTTGCGGCAACTAAGTTTCAGATACGATCAATTCAAAAAACGCCGCAGCCTGGCGTTTTTAGGAGGAATACTTCATGGCAGACGATATGGAGAAAAAGGGTCAGCAAGGTGGACAATACGGACAGGGCCAGCAGGGCAACCAGCCTGGTCAACACTCGGGTCAGTCCGGGCACGGCCAGAGCGGACAACCCAACCAGACCAGCCAGACCGGTCAATCCGGCCAAGCCGGGCAGAACCCTTCCAAGAAGAGCACCACCGGGCAGGGCGAGAACGAAGAAGATGACCAGAATCGCGACCGTCAACGCCGCGCTTCCTAGTTGGCTTCGATAGCTTTGCTGCGACAGCAATGATTTGCCTGAAAGTCCCGGCCACGCGCCGGGACTTTTTCTTTCAGTCTCAGGGATAGTGTTGGTTGAAGCGCACGATGAGAGTTCCCCGGGGCTTCTTACTTCCACTGATCTCCAAATGTAGGGGAATACGCTTCGTCCCATCCGGGCTGAACCCTATTGTTGCGCACGGGCACTCGTTCTACATTGCAAACATTGCAGAAAGTTGAGGCTCCCATGGCACACCGAATCGCGGATCGTCACCTCGAAGGGCAACGCGAAACTTCCCCCGAAGCTCTCCGGCAGGTTTTCGAAGCTGCCGTTTGCGACATTTATCACGCCGATCTCGCCCCCAAAAAGCCGCGCTATCGCACCCCGATTGCGCAGCGCAAAGGATTTCTGGGAGTTTCCAAAGACGGCGCCGAAAAGCGCGCCCTAGCCGACGCCGCCCGCGCTTTAGCCCAACTGTGGAAGGTATAGCCTGGGAATTTTGCAATTACCGAATCACTCAATCCCTCGCTCAATCCCCAAAGGCGGGTGAGGCCTCATTTCTGAGGCCTCACGTTTTAGCGGTCTGCTTGGGGTGGGTGCAACAACGAGATTGCAAAAAACTCGAACCAAATTAGCTCGCCCGTTGGCGCGCCTTGATCTCATCCGGCTTTTCTTCGGTTGCAGCCGCTTCGTCAGAGGTTTCGTTATTTTTTTCGGCGGTGCGGACCGCCGCCTTGTTGCTCGCATCCTTCACGTTGCCCCAGGCCTTCTGAACTTTGCCTTCGGCCTGTTTCATCGCTCCCTTGGCCTGCGCTTCGCTGTCGCCGGTCCACTCGCCCGCTTGCCGTTCTACGCGCCCCGCGACGTCCTTCATCTTGCCTTTCACCTGATCGCTATTCATTGCCATTCTCCGATTTTGAATTGATAGTTCGCAATCTGCTTCTCACAGCACCGGGCTTCGACCCTGAATCAGCCGAATTAAAATCGCCACGATCGCCAGCACTAGCAGGACGTGAATGTAGCCTCCCAGGGTATATGAGCTGACGAAACCCAAAAGCCAGAGGATAAAAAGCACAACGGCTATGGTCCAGAGCATTGGTTTCGTCTCCGTTTCTTAAAGCTGTCGGCCTCTACGAAAGCCAGTCTATGCACCAGCCGCGCGCTCAGGTATCCGGTGAAGGCCCTAGTTTTGCAGCGATCCAACTCTAGTTTTTGGGATGGTCGCGCTCGTGCTCGGCAACCGCTAATAAATCTGCACGATGCCGTTGCGCACCGCGTAAAGAGTGAGATCCGCCACGGAGTGCAAATTGAGCTTGCGCATCAGGTTCGTGCGATGGGTCTCGGCGGTCTTCACGCTGAGTTTCAGCATCGTCGCGACTTCTTTGGTGCTCTTGCCTTCGGCGACCAATTGCAGCACCTCGCGCTCGCGAGGCGTGAGCACGGTCTGGGCCGAGCTGTCGCTCTCCTCATGCGGACGCAGATAACCATCCAACATCATCTGCGCCACTTTCGGAGTAAAAAATGTCCGCCGATTCTCTAATGCCTCGACCGCGGAAATCAAATCGCGGCCAGCGTCAGATTTCAACACAAACCCCCGCGCCCCCGCCGCCAGCACTTCGCGCACCACCTGTTCGGCGTCGTGAATGGTGAGAATCAGGATGCGTGCGTCCGGTGCGGCGGCTAGAATCTGCCGCGCGGCATCGAGTCCATTCAGATTGGGCATTCCGATGTCGAGCAAAAGAATGTCGGGCTGCAGTTCGGTGGCGAAGTCGACCGCCTCGCGGCCGTCCCTGGCCTCGCCGCAAACTTCCCAACCCTCGTGGCCTTCGAGCAGCGAGCGGATGCCCCGCCGCGCCACCTCGTGGTCATCCGCGATCAGGATTCGAAGCCCGCTCACAGCCTTAGCCTCCCTGCAGCGTCCCGCCGCAGCGCGACGAACGTTGCCGATGCGGTCTTCCCTCGGAAACTTCGCGTATGTGCTATTTATAGGTGCACGAATCCCCGAGGTGGTTGTTTTAAAAGGAAGTAGCTTCAGCCCCGCCCGCAAGTCGCACAAAATCAACTTGACCTTAGCCTACGTTAAGCCTAACTAAGGCATCCAAAGGGCGGAGGTTTTTCCATGCGCTCTGCCGCTCCCTGCGCTACTCGCCCAATGCGACTAATCCCGCTCGCGGCTCAATGCCTATTGTTGGCGACCATCGCATTTGCCCAAAACTCCGCTCCCGGCGCCGCGCCGCCTCCTGACCACGCGGCAGCCACGCAGCCCGCCGCCGCTGCGCCCGAGGATTCCGCGAGCGATCCGCAACCCCAGGAACCCGCCGCCCATAACGAGGGCAATACTTTCGTCTTCAAGAAGCAGGTGGAGGAAGTGGTCCTGCACGCCACCGTATTCGACGATCAGCGCCGTCCCGTCACCGGCCTGGATCGCAGCGCATTCTCGGTATACGAAGACGGTCAGCCGCAGACGATTACCGCGTTCCATACCGAAGACGTCCCGGTCGCAATCGGCATTGTGGTCGACAACTCCGGCTCCATGCGCGACAAGCGCGACAAAGTCAATCAGGCGGTAGTGAATTTGATCCGGGCCAGCAATCCTCAGGACGAAGTCTTTGTGGTGAACTTCAGCGACAAGTCCTATCTCGACCAGGATTTCACTTCCAACGTAAACCTGCTGCAGGCGGCCCTGAACCAGGTCTGCTCCCGAGGCAGCACCGCCCTCTACGACGCCATCGTGGCCTCCGACGTTCACCTGGAGAACAACCCGCGCCTGCAGAAGAGAGCTTTGCTGGTCATCACCGACGGGCAGGACAACATGAGTGTGGAGACGCTTCAGGAAGCCTCGCGTCGTCTGCAGCAAATCAACGGCCCTACGTTATACGCCGTGGGGCTGCTGGGAAGTGGGTTGAAAGAGAACGGCCGAGACGCGCTGCAACAGTTAGCCGAAGCCACCGGCGGCGCAGCTTACTTTCCGGATACGCTCGACCATGTCGACAACATCACGCGCACGGTGGCGCACGATATTCGCGCCCAATACCGCATAGCCTACAAGCCCAAGAAGCAGGGGGCCAAGCCCTCGTATCAGTCCATCCGAGTCGAAGCCCGCGCCCCGGGCTATGGACCGCTGACGGTCCGCACCAGAGAAGGATATTACTCGCCGGAGTCGCCAGCAACGACGTTGACCAAAGCGCAATAGCAGAATGTTAGGGAAAGATGAAAGAAGTACGAGACGGACCAAAAGACGGACCATGGTCCAGCGTTGCGGCTCTACTCCGAGACCCTCCGCGGGATTTTCTCAGCGATCGCCGCGGTTCAAAGCTCCTGATCTTACGATCTTGAAATGGTTCACCCGATCACCGCGAAGCAACCCGGCCTCGTCTCCGAGCTAAGCCACCGGGCTCGCCGGGGTAGCGTTAAACTGCGGCGGCATCTCGATTTGAATGATGTTGTTCTTGATGGCATACACCACCAGATCCCGAATCGAGTGCAGATTGAGCTTGCGCATGATGTTGCTGCGGTGAGTCTCCACGGTTTTTGTGCTCAGATTTAAAAGTGTAGCGACTTCTTTCGAACTCTTCCCTTCCGCCAGCAATTGCGTCACTTCCCTCTCGCGCGCCGTCAGAGTCGGCAAATCCGGTGGCTCGTTGCGCGAGATGGCATGCCCCTTGTCGAGAAATCCAGCCAGCACCAGATCGTTCACCCGCGGCGTAAAGAACATGCGCTTGCTCTGCAGGGCTTCGACGGCCGATACCAGGTCCCGTGCCGCGTCCGATTTCAGCACGAAGCCGCGCGCGCCCGCGTCCAGCGCCTCGCGAATCACCTGATCGGAATCGGTGATGGTCAACACGATGACCTTGAAGTGCGGATCGTGCTGCAGGAGCTGCCGCGTAGTATCCAGCCCGTTGAGGAAGGGCATGCCAATGTCGACAATGACGACGTCCGGCTTCAGATGCTTCGCCATTTCGAGCGCTTCCCGCCCATCGGAGGCTTCCCCGCACACCTCCCAGCCTTCGTGTTTCTGGAGCAGAGCGCACAGTCCGCGCCGTACGATCTCGTGATCGTCCGCTAACAGAATGCGAAGTTTCATGGCAGATCCTCCTTGCAAGTGCACACCCTCAGAGATTGACTCCTAGCTTCTAAAACCCAACTTTTTAAACCACGATTCGCGCAGCCAAAGCGCGAAACCTTAGTTGGAGCTGGCCGAGTCGTTCTGCGCCAGCGCCGTAAACTCCTGATGCCGGCTGACCGCCTCCACCGCCTTCAGCAAATCCCGGGCCGCGTTCGATTTCACCACATAGCCCCGAGCTCCAGCCTCCAGCGCCTCGCGCATCATCTGCGGAGAGTCGTGCTGAGTAACAAACAGGACCTCGAGTGCAGAAGTTTTCTGGCGGATCAAGCGGCAGGCTTCCAGTCCGTTCATTCTCGGCATGGTGACGTCCAACACCACCACGTCGGGCTTCAAACTGACAACCTTATCCACAGCCTCTAACCCATCGGAGGCTTCGCCCACCACCTCCCACCCCGAGCGGCCTTCTAATAGAGTCCTGAGGCCCTGTCGCACGATGGGATGATCGTCCACCAGCAAGATCTTGACTGCCATAACAGATTCCAGTCCCTGAGGCAGCCTCATTCCCACCTTCGACTTTGGGCGCATGGCTGGCTAAATTTCAATCGGATCTAGCTCCCACCCTGTTTCCGCGTACGCTCAACCTTAGCGCTGATCGCCGAACTACGGTGAAAACTAACACGTAACCAGCATACGCCGAATACAGCGAATCCTGTATTCGTAACGAGCGGTTTGGAGAAGAACTTAATCGCCGGCGGCAGAGTTCTGCAGCTTCGGAAAATACGTACCCGCGTGCAGCAACGAATCCACTGCTTCCACGATGGAACCCACGTCAGCCTTGGCGCACGCTCCTCGAATCCCCACCTTGCGGGCTTCGTCCGCCAATTGATTGGAGAGATGAATGGTCACCATTAGAATCGGGATCTCCGGGAAACTCTCCGAAACTTCGCGCGCGACGGCTAATCCGTTCAGATCGGGCATTTGGAAATCGAGCAAGATAAGGTCCGGAGGATTGAGTTTCACCCGCTGAATCGCCTCCCGCCCGGTGCGAGCCTCGTCGCAGACTTGCCAACTGCTTTGCTGCTCCAGAAGCGCTCGTAGATAATGCCGCACGGCCGGATTATCGTCAACCACCAGAATTCGCACCACAGCGGCACCACCTTTCCCTCTCACCATAAAGTTGCACGGCCAACCCAGCAATACCCTAAACGCCCGATGCTCAATCAGGTACGGCTGATTTTCAACAGCGCGAGCCAGGCATCGACAGCGACAACACAGCTCTTAGATGGCAGACAGTTCCCTTTCGTTTTCTGCGTTAAAATAAAGAATCAGGAAGCGCCGCGATGTGGTCTTGCGTTTCAGGACCTTATTGAGCGAACTGGAAGAACATGACTACTCGCGTTCGATGGCGTCATCCCGAAGGCCCCCCGTTTCCCGGCAGGACGAGGGATCTCAAGAGCAACGCCCTCGCGCAAGGACGATGCCGCACCGCGACCATGATGCAACGTGCCATTCACATTTAAAGGAGCCCTGCAAAATGTATCCAGAAATTATGGTGATCCCCATGCGCGAAGAGCTGACCCGCCTGGGAATTGAGGAACTGCGCACCGCCGAGTCCGTCGACCAAGCCTTGAAAGCGCAGCGCGGAACGGCGCTCGTGATCGTGAACTCGATTTGCGGGTGCGCCGCCGGCCGCATGCGCCCCGCGGTTCGCATGGCTCTCGAGAAGGCTACCCATCCCGATAAAGCTTTCACCGTGTTCGCCGGACAAGACGTAGAAGCCACAGCGCGCGCCCGCAGTTATTTCACCGGACAGTCGCCCTCCTCGCCCTCGATCGCGATTCTGCGTGACGGCCAACTCGTCTACATGATGCCCCGCCGCGACATCGAATCCCGCGAAGCCCCAACCATAGCCGCCGACCTAAAAGCCGCTCTGGACAAATTCTGCGCCAAACCCGTAACCGCAAACGCGAATTAAAGAGCGCAGCGGAAAAGCGTAGCGCGAAAGCACAGCGAAAAGGCGCAGGGCCAGTAGCGCCGGCGTCCCCCCGGCTGTCGAGTGGGCGTCCTCGCCCACTCATCCAGCGGCACACTCGAATTTCACAAGCTCCTGCCTCACCGAGAACCGGGAACCGAGAACTGGGAACTGCCCCCAGGTCCCACCATGAACGACTTCACCACAATCCCGTTCGGCTGCAAGCCTACGGGAATCATAGTCAGCAGCGAATACTCCGTCGGCTCCAGCTTGCGCGGAACCCGCCGCTGAATCACGGTCACATCGCCCGCTTGCGTATCCAGCACCAGCAGATATCTCTGATCCTGCGACAGCGCCAAACCGTCCGGTCGGCTGCCCACTTCCAACGTGGCAATCCTGCGCCCCAGGTCGATATCGTAAACTGCGACGCTGTCCGAACCAAAGTTGCTGACGTAAAGCCGCGAATTATCGCTCGAGATCACCGCGTGGGCGGGATGCTGCCCCAGCACCGTGCTGCTTCCGACCTCGTCATTCCCCGTCTCCACGATCGAAACGCTGTCGGAATCGAAATCGCAAACCACCAACTCGCCGCCATCGGGCTTGAGCGCCAGGCTCACCGGAGTCTTGCCTACATCGAGCAAAGCCAGCACGCGATCGCCGTTGGCTCCGCCCGCATTCTCTTTCTCGCCCGCCGCCAGCGCGATCGAAGCCACCTGCGACGACCCCGAACACGCCACAAAGGCCTTGCTCGAATCCGGCAGGATCGCGACATCCTCCGGATGCTCGCACACCGGCAACGTCGCTCGCACGCGCAGACGCCGGGCGTCGATCAGAGAGACCGAATTGTCGTTGCGATTCGACACCACGACGGTGGCGCCATCCGGCGAAACCCGCGCCAGTCCCGCGCCCGCGCCCACCGGAACATTGCCGATCACCACGCGCTTGTCCAGGTCGATCACCGAAACGTTCGCCGACCCCGAGTTCGCTACATAAGCGCGCTGGCCATCCTCCGACACATCAATAAAGTAAGGCCGGCCGTGCACCCCGATCACAGCCACGACGGCATTTTTCCCGGCGTCGATCACGCTGATGTTATTCGACCCGGAATTTACCACGTAGATTTCATTCTTCTTCCTGTTGGCGGCCACGCCGGTCGGCGACATGCCGACAGGAATGGTCTTCGCCAGTTCAAACGTCCGCAAATCGATCACGCTGACCGTGTTGCTCTTGCCGTTGCTGACGTAGGCATATTCCCGATACGCCGGACCGTAATCCGGCAAGGCTCGCTCGCGAAAATACCACCAGGCAAAGCCGCCCAGCAGCGGTACCAGAACCATGATGAACAGGAGTCTTCGCAAGGCAGTCGGCGCTTCCCACAGAGACGAGCCAGAGTATCAGAAATGCAGGAGAAGCCGCCTTTGGGAACAGCCCTAAAGAACAGCCACCCTAATGTGGGGACAGCCGCCCCTGTCCGTCGAGCGCAGCTCGACTTTCCCGCTCGTCGTGACAGTGATCGTCGCGGCAAAGATTATCGTGGGCAAACTGCGCCGGCCCGTAGCCGTTTAGCGTGGCGCACTTTGCTCGGCGGATTCCCGCACGGTCTCTCCGCCAGCCTTCGCTTCGCCAGCCCTTAGCTCCTCAATAAAAGCGACCGCGGCCTGGCTCGAAACCTGGATCTCTCCGTCGAACACAACCATCAATCTCCCCGATCCCACCGCCTGAAAACGAGCCCGCTGCAACTTCGCGTGCCCTTGCGCAGCCGAAGGCAGCAAAGCGTTGAAATCACCGCCCTGTCGCGCCGCGGAAAGCACGGTTGCGCTGATCGTATCGCGCACCGCATCGCCCAGCGAGCCCGAGCGCAGCAACTCTCCCACTAAACCGTTGGCGTCGATGCGCCGGACCTTTTCCAGCAATCGCAACTCTCCCCCTTCGCCCACGGCCGGTGTCAATTCCACTTCGATCGTCCCCGCGCCCTCCGCGATCTCATTCGCATCTCTGCCGAAGCACGACCAGCGCTCGTAGTGCAATTGCGCCACCGCTACGCTCGCCGGGGCCAGCGGAGCCAGCGTAGCGCTCTGAATCGCAATGCGCTCTCCGCAACGCTCCTCCCGATCCAGTTGGGCCCGTAGCAAGGCAGTCATATTTTCCTGCACGCCCGAAAAATCCGCGGTCAACTCAACCGTGTATGTCTGTGCGGCGTTCGCGAGCCCGGACGCCGTGCCCTGAGAAATCAAGCCAGACATAGGAATCGCGACAGCCTTATCCGCCACAACCACCGAATTCTTCAAGGCAGCCAAGTGAAAAGCGCCGCCGCTGCCGTCGAAATCTCCAATCCCCATCTCCTCGCCCAGCCCAACCTCTTCGCTCTGCAAAGTCTCCAGCAAGCGGTCGAGGCCTTGCAGGGTCAGTAGCGCCGGCGTCCCGCCGGCTGTCCAGCGGGCGTCCCGCCCACTCTGCGCGAGATCGGAGTTGGCCTTCGTCACCCGCTTCATCATCTCTTTCAAGCCGATTTTTTGCCGCTCAGAAAGCCCGTCCAGAAATTTAGCGGTCCCGGTTTGTACCGTTTCCAACTCCTGAAAAAAAGCTGCGGCACGAGCGTTTGCCTCGGCGCTCGTTGGATCCTTGCCCAGCCCGGCCAGCCAAGCCCGCAGCTGCGCCCGCGCCAAGCCAGTGCTTTTCTGTAGCCCGACGAACTCAGCGATCTGCTGGCTGCTAGCCTCAACCGCCAGCGCGTCGTGAAAATCTTTAAGATCGTCTTTCACCGAAACGCCGGTCGGCTTGCCCAGGTTATCCAGCCCGCCCACCACCTCGCTGCCGCCCCCGATATTGCGTCCCGCGCCGCCGCGCTGTGCCCACACGCCGCACGGGGAAGCCAACATGGCGCACATGAATGCCGCGGCACAAAACGAATTGCGAAACTGACTGCGAAACATGTCCAGATCTCCAAGACGCGGACGGGTAGAAGGTCGCAAATGAAGTATGACCCATTACGCCCGCAGAAGCCAGCAACCAGCCTAGATTGGCCGATCGGCGCGAAAAACGCCACCAGCTTTACAGTTCTTTGCAAAGAAAGAGGAAAAGCCCGCCGAAGAACTCCCAGCAGCCTTTGGACACCTGCTGAAAAAACTCAGATCTCTCGCCGCTCTCCGCGCGGCCCTTCTCCGCGTTGCTCCGCGATGAAAGCCTCTAACTTGCGCGACCAACAAGAAACCGAGTCCCAACGCACAAACTAAAAACTCAATCCAGATTCAACTCCATTTGCACCGGCGGCAGAACTTCCAGCTTCGGATGATCCCGGTCCCGCCAGAAAACGTCGAAGCACTCCCCCTCGCGCTCCGGCTTCCACGCGCTGCCGTCGGCAAAGGACACGCTGCTGGGGACAAACACCCAACCCAGCACCGTCTGCTCCAGCGCGGCCGGGTAGTCCTTCATCTCCAAGCTCTTCTGCTGACCCGCCGCGAGCGTCTGCTCCGAACTCCAATGCCCGCCCGAAAAAGGCCGCCGCAGATACTGCGGTCCCAGAAAGTGCTCGGCCTCCAGCCCAAAGCTCCGAATCGGCTTGCCACTGGCATTTTCAACCGTGAGCGAAAACTTCCCCGCCGTATTCCAGAACTCCCCATGCACAAATTTCAGTGGGCAAGACCGCGCAGAAGGCTGATAAATCGTATAGGTAGCCATCATCCCGGCCTCCATGTGGTCGGCCACGTGGCAGTGAAAAAGCCAAGTCCCTGGATTATCCGCCAGCATATCCACGGTCACCATGCTTCCCGGCAGCAACTCAATCACATCCGTAGTCCGCGATCGATCCCTCACCGTCTTGCCGTGCCAATGCGGAGTGTGCAGATCCTGCTCGCTTCCCATGCCCAGCAAATACCAGCGCACACTCTCTCCCTGCTTCATGACCAGCCCCGGCAAATTGCCAAAAATATAGCCGTTAATGCTATGGAACTGCCCCGCGTTTTTTCCCTTGAGTTCGTCGAACATCATGAACAGGGCCACAAACTCGCGCTCCACATCTTTCGGGCTGCCGTCGGCCCGAGCCTTTCCCTTAGCAGTAACGATAATCGGCCCCAGCAATCCGGCATTCGTTTCCTTCGACTCGTCAGTGTGCCCGTGATACCACCAGACCTTCGAACTCAGCTCGCCCGGCCCCGGCCCGCTATCGGCGTCCGCCTGCCAGCGATAAGTGAAGCGCGCACCCGGCGGAATCGCCGCCCCGCGTCCCCCCGGAAGATACATCGACCCCTCATTCTCCTTGTCATACCGCAGGCCGTGAGGATGGATGCTGTGTGCAACCTGGCTGCGATTCATGAACTCGACCACAATCGAGTCGCCCACCTCAGCCCGAATCACCGGTCCGAGAATACCCAGCCACTCAGCCTGCGGCCGGCGGGTAGAAAATGTGGAGTCCGTATATTCGATATACCGTGTCTTGGCCCAGCGCGTCTGCGAGGTCCAGGGCCGCGGGATGATCCCGCCGTGGATCAGATCCCGCCCGCTGGGCGCGTAGTCCCAGGTAACATCTTCGGCGGCGATAAAGTAATGGCGGGTAGCGGCGGCACAGGGAGGGACCAGCCAAAGTAGCGGCCACATCAGAAGAAGAAGAATCTTCCGCCTTCGAAAACGGCGTTCGGGGCTGCTAAAGACTCCGCCGGCAGTCAAAGAATATTGTCGCACGTGGAAAACGCTTCAGTATAACTTCTCTCGCGGTAAAGGTGCGGTTTGCGGATTTCCACCACTTTCCATCCGGGTGGGTCATGCCGAAGTCCCCGCGTTTTCTCGAGAGGGGCGAGGCATCTCCATCCCCCCGGAACTGCTCCAACAGCAAACCCGCCAAGGATTAGGCGCGGGCGCCATCCTCGTGGCTTTTCCCCGCTGCGCCGCCCTTTTCCGTAAGCGCCTCCGGGGGCGCTTCGATCTTAACTTCCACTTCGGATCCCGGCTTCAGTGCGACCTTGTTGCCGTTCTCATCCGTTAGAGTGTTTTCGATGCGAATCTCCTTATACAAATGATCCGCCCCTTCGATCGCGATCTGCGCTTTCTCGGGGATGGCGGGGTGCGGAGACTTGATAATCTTTTCGACGGTAGCCGGCAGCGTAGTGTTGGCGTTGGCGCTCATGGCAGTCTTTGAGAACTCCTGTCTTATATGGGCAAACTTAGTATGCCTGGCTCAGGATTTGGTTGCCCCTTTATGAGGGAACCAGTCGCAAGGCGGGCGCTGCGAACCCAAAAATCTAAGTCCCGATTCGCGCCAGCCTACAACCTTTGAGTATATTCTCTACATTTTTTACCTTGGGCGGAATACAGGGTTTCTGGTATGTTCAATACAATCATTACCGACTGAGTTCCCGGATCGGCCGCTGTTCAGTGGTTAGCGGCCACAAATCCCCGGAAAAGCCACTTCCGTTGGAACCACCTCCGCGTCCGCTCGCGCCAGGCAGTGGCACCGCAGTTCGCAAGTCGGATGTCAATCATAACTTCGTTGGAGAACTATGGCATGCTGAACTGTATTCCTGTCTGCATGAAGTCTATCCGCGTAACCGCCTCCCTTCTAGCGGTATGCGCATCCGCCGCATCCGCCGGGGTCATCGTTACCTCTCCCGCCAACGGCGCAACTCTGCAAGGCGCGGTGCAATACGCCGCCACCGCCACCAGCGCCTCGTGTTCGAAGGGCGTGGGATCCATGGGCATATACTCCGCTCCAGGGGTTTTGGCCTACGTGCAAAACGGTGCCAGCCTGAATACCACGCTCACCCTCAATCCCGGCACCTACAACACCGTAGTCGAAGCCTGGGACAACTGCGGCGGAGCCTCCACGGCGGGAATCACGATCACAATCACCGGCCGATCCGGCGTCTCTATAACTTCGCCCGCCAACAACGCTGCGGTCGGCTCGCCCGTGAACTTCACCGCCACCGCTTCCACCACCTGCGCCCAGGGCGTGGGCTCCATGGGCATCTACACCGCGCCCTATCAGCTTGCCTACGTAGTGCAAGGCGGGAATATGAATTACAACCTGTCGCTAAGCCCGGGAAAATACAACGCCGTCGTCCAGGAGTGGGATAAATGCGGCGGCTCCGCAGCCGCCCCCGTAACCATTACCGTGGGCGGCAAATCCTTCACCAACCTCCAGTCCAGCGGCGGATGGGCCGCCGCCGGCCAGGGACCTCCCTACTTCATCGACTGCAATCCCTGCGGCCCGCAAATCACCTGGTGGATGGGCCAGGGCATCAAATCCCCTTCCCTGTCCGGATCGTCCACCCAATTCAACATCGGTGGAACCGGCCCCTACTGGGACGTCTTATTCAACAACCATCTGATCGGCGTAGATTCCTCCCAAGGCCTGCCCGATAACAATCACACCCTCGTACCCAGCTTGCACAACTTCACCTACGACGTCTATTTCTGGGGAGCGAATCTCGAACTCGCGCAAGCGGTCGAGTTCGATCTCAATCAGTTCTTCGCCGGCCTGGGTTTCATCTGGGGGCACGAGTGCCGCGTCGCCGGAGGCAACGAATGGGATATCTGGGACAACCTCAACCAGCGCTGGGTTCCGACCGGTGTGCCCTGCAATCCCATCAACAATGCCTGGAACCATCTCACCATTCAGGTCGAGCGCACTTCCAGCAACCAGCTCCTGTATCAATCCATTACGCTGAATGGTGTAACCCACGACTTGAACATAACTTACAATCCCGGCTCCGCTCCCGGCTGGTATGGCGTGACCATCAACTACCAGATGGATGGCAACAACACCCAAGCGCCCTACACCGTTTATCTTGACGAATTAACCTTCTCCTACCAGTGAAGTGAAGCAGGAGCGATCTGGATGGGGGTGCAATAGAGATGGAGTGGGAGGGGAAGGGAGGGAGTCAGATCACGTGCACTCCGTGGCTCCCCGGCCGTTCTCCGCGATTCAAGCTTTTAAGAACGCCGCCACCGGAACAGAATCCGAGACGGGGCCAGCAAGGCTAACATAATAATCCTCAAATACTTTGGACAGCCCACCACATTCCCAAAAAATTTTACTTCCCTCACACTTTTTGATTTCCACTCTTCGCCTTCTCACCACAGGTGTACAATCCACTTAAGAAAGCACTGGTTTGCGTCCTTCGTCGCCAAACCCGAGGTGCTCATGAACGTTCACTTCAGTTACCGGCTGCACAAAACTCCCGCCGTCGAAAAGGATATCCAACATCAAATCGAAAGACTGCGCAAGCGCCTGCAGATTTTTCGCCCCGAACTCATTCATCTCAAGGGCGTGGTGGAAGAAATCTCGCCTCGCGAAGGCACCAGCGTGGCCTTGAATCTACGCCTACCCTCGGGCCAAATGGCGGTAGAAGAAAAAGCTCCCACCGCCGCGGCCGCGGTCAAGAGCGCCTTCGAAGATCTGCTGCAGCAAGTCGGCAAACACAAAGACCTGCTGCGCTCCGCCCATAAATGGACTCGCCGCCAAAAGGACGCTTCGGAGAAACACAGCCGTTCTGTGCCCTTTGAGAAAACCCTAGCCGCAGTATTCCCGCCGCAGGTTTCCTCCGACGACGTGCGCTCCTACGTCAACGTAAATCTCTCGCGCCTCGAGCTTTTTGTAGAACGCGAAATCTATTTCCGGGAGGCCTCCGACGATCTCGCCCCGGATTCGATCAGCAAAGAAGAAGTGATCGACGAAACCATCGCCGCCGCTCTCGACGGGGGCCAGGAAAAACCCGAGCGCCTAGCCCTCGAACCCTGGCTCTACCGCCTAGCCCTCAACGCCCTCGAGCAACTCTCGCGCGCCGACGACAGCAACCGCAATTCCGTGCATCTCGAAGAGTCCGCTCGGCCGCGCAACATAAAGGCCAGCGACGAGCCCGAACTGCAATTCCACCAGCCCGATGAAGCCATCACCGAAGAAACCATCATCGCCGACGATCGCGTCTCCACTCCCGAAGAAATTGTCGGCTCCGACGAATTAGTCCGCCTCATTGCGTCCTCCCTCCGCGACATTGCCTCCGCTCATCGCGAAGCCTTCATCCTCCACGCCGTCGAAGGCTTCGGCGTCGGCGAAATCTCCGCCATCACCGGCGTCCCCCAGGAAAGCGTGCTCCAGTCCATCTCCGCCGCCCGCGCCCACTTGCGCAAGTCGCCGGGCCTAGCCCGGCAATTCAAAGGTCGCTTCATTTCTGCCGGCACCGCATAAAATCGCTCCCCGAAGAAGGACTTGTACCGCCATGATTACTCGTGACCAAGTTCGTGAATTAGCCCAATTCGAAGACCAACGCGGATGCGCTCTCAGCTTCTACCTTCAACCCGCGCCCCCGCGCAACAAAGCTCACAAAGAAGAATCGATTCTCACCAAAGACCTGGGGCGCGAAGCTCTGCGCGCCATCGAAAGCAACGGCAAGTGCGAATCCGCCCGCGCCGATCTCGACCGCATCCTGCAACTTTCCCATGATCTGCTCGGCTTGCGCGGCAACGGCACCCACGCCAAAGCCGTATTCGCCAGCTCGGCGCAGAACTTCTGGCGCGAATACGACTTGCCCGCGCAACTCAACGGCACTCAACTCTTCGTCGACCGCCACTTCCACCTCAAGCCTCTCGCCCACCTGCTGGGAGCCTTCCCCACCCTCGGCATCGTGCTGGTCGATCGCCATCGCGCCCGCCTCTTCGATCTCCGCCTCGGCGAACTCACCGAACGCGAAGGCTTCTTTCATCCTCTCACCCGCCGCGGCCGCAGCGATGGCTTCGCCGGCTACGATGGCGGCCACGCCCAGCGCCGCATCGCCGATGAAGCCCGCCACCACTTCAAGTTCGTGGCCGAGGTCATCAAAGACGCGCTGGATAAAGGCATGTTCGAAAAATGGATTCTCGGCTGCCAGGATACGCACTGGCCGCACTTCGAACCGCAACTGCACTCCTACGTAGCGCAAAGACTTCTGGGCCGCTTCTCCGCCGAAGTGGCGCACGTAAGCCGCGAAGAAATCCGCTCCCAAGCCGAACGAATTTTCGCCCGCTCGCAACAGGAACGTTGCCGCGAAACGGTTCGCGAAGTCATCAACCAATCCCGCGGCAACGGCCGCGGCGTCACCGGATTGCGCCGCGTGCTGCGCTCCCTGGAAATGGGCGAAGTGCAAACTCTCCTGATTGGCGAAAACTACGCCGCGCAAGCCGTCGAGTGCGCCGGCTGCGGCCATCTCGACGCCCATCTCATCGCCTTCTGCCCCGTCTGTGGACGCGAGACCCGCAAAGTAGTCGACGTAGCCGAAGCCATCCTGCCCTGGGTAATTCGCCGTGACCTCGAGCTTTTCTACGTGAAAGACGACGCCGAATTCGACCATGTAGGCAACATCGCCGCCCTCTTACGCTACCGCACCGAGGCCGCCACGAGCGCGCGCCCCCTAACCGCAGCGCGCATCAGCGCGGCCTCCGGCCGCCAGGTGGGCCGCTACCGAGGCCTAGCCAGCGGCTAAGTTCAACATCTTAGGATGAAAAGGCGGAGACATCCGCCAATGGGGAAAAGTAAATGTGGGAACAGCCGCCCGGGCGCGCAAAAGTGTCCCCGGAAAAAAATCACTGCTCACGATTGGAAAAGCCCGCCCGTGCTGCACCTGCAGGCCGCAGGTATCGATGCGGGCAGCGCCGAACCCCATGTCGCCGGGCCTGCCCACTGCGATCCCCAGCCGGTGCGCCGCTTCAGCAGCTTCACCGCCGATCGGCATCGCATGGCGCAAGGGCGGAAGACCTGCCGCATCCAGACCGTGGCCATGCCAGCCACTGGAACGTACTGGATAGGGCGGCATCCGATCCTCGAAGAGCACGGGCTGGGGCAGACGAAGACATGGCTGTTTTACGTAAGGGTGATCTTCTGACCTGCTGGAACCGATCTGCAAACCTGCTACCGATGGGAGACATGCCTGATCTTGGTCTTCATGAAAATTGCACAATCACGCGCAACACAATTCTAGATTTCTATTCGACAGCGACGCTCGACGAACGCGCAGGATTTTCTTGCCCAGCAGCATTGTGGCTCTGGCCTTGCTCTTAATTTCAAATTCATTCATCCTTGGACTAGCCACGAAACCCGGGATCTACGCCACGGCATGGTATCCTTCCCGCTTTGCATAGCAGGAGGAACTGATGACTTTCTCGCGCCGTGATTTCGTAAAGACATCCGTCCTCGGTGCAGTCGCCGCCGGCGTGGGAGCGCGGGCCGAAGGCGCATCCGCGGACTCCCCATCCCAGTCCAAGCGCCCCATCATCGTCTGCGCCAACAATGGCTACGCCTATCTCGAAGACGCCTTTGCCTTCCTCAAAACCGGCGGAGACACGCTCGACGCCGCGCTGCGCGTAGTCAAAGGCCCCGAAGACGATCCCAAGGACGACAGCGTAGGTCTAGGCGGCCTGCCCAACGAAGAAGGCGTGGTCGAACTCGACGCCTGCTGCATGCACGGACCCACGCGCCGCGCCGGCTCTGTCGGCGGCGTGCGCAACATCAAGAACGTGTCGCTGATCTCAAAAGCCGTGATGCAGCACACCGGACACGTCATGCTCGTGGGCGAAGGTGCAGAGCGCTTCGCGGTCGACGTCGGCTTTCCCCGCGAAAATCTGCTCACGGAAAACTCCCGCAAGATCTGGCTGCTGTGGAAGGAATTCCATTCCAGCGCCGACTGGTGGGGACCAGGCTTAGCCGACCCGCACTGGCAGCCGCCGGAGCCGGCTCCGAGCAAGCCGCAATCCCAACTCTGGCTCGAACGCATCGAGAAACTGCAAGCCAAGGCCGCCGCTCTAGGGATCGAGCCCGAGTGTCAGCGAGCGGCGGTGCGCAAAGTCTTGTTTCCGCCCAGCGGCACGATTCATTGCTCGGCTCTGAGCGAGAAAGGCGAAATCTCCGGCTGCACCACCACCAGCGGATTAGCTTTCAAACTCCCCGGCCGCGTCGGCGATTCGCCCATCATCGGCGCGGGCTGCTACAGCGATCAGGACGTAGGTTCGGCCGGCGCAACCGGCAGCGGCGAAGAGAATATCAAAGTCGCAGGCGCGCACACCATCGTCGAAAACATGCGCCACGGCATGACTCCGCACGAAGCCGGCATGGACGCGCTCAAACGCATCGTCCGCAACTACAACGGCGACATGAACAAGTTGCGCTTCGTCGACATGACCTATTATGTGCTGCGCCAAGACGGCGCCTACGCCGGCGTCTCGCTGTGGCAGGGCTACTCAAAGGGCAATCCGCACAAGATTGCGATTCACGACGGCACACTCCGCGCCGAAGTAACCGTGAGCTTGCTCAAAGGATACTCGCAGGACTTTCCGCCGTTCCCCAACATCCCGGAAGAGCTAAAGAAAGATTCGGAGTACCTGAAGTAGCCGCGAAAGCGTTTTCAGCGAACGATTTCGACTCCGGCTTCGGAGGCTGCTGCCAACAACTGGCGGTCGAGCGTTGCGAGCGGCAACTCTTGCTGGCGCGCGTTCTGGAGATAAACGGCATCGTAAGCTGTAAGCCGGAACTCTCGCGCCGCATTCCGCAGTGATCGCGTCGAAACGACGTCCCGACCATTCTCGCTGGCTTCTGCAAACTTAAGATCGAGATTTCGAAGAGGGTCCGCCGTTCCTGAAGAGATCAGCACGCCGCGCCTTTCGGAAAACGACGAATCCGTTTGCGACCTCAAATTGGCAGAGCGCAGGAACTACGGCCCAACTACCGCGCAGCAACTACGGCCTTACGCGGTCGGCATACGGTGCCGTCGGACGATCAATGAACCATGCCAGAGCGACGGAAGCGGCGAGCACAAAACGCTTTCACTGCGGCCCCCTTCGATCAAATCCTTGATGGTCATGCCTTTGGGGAGAGGCTTGGCGCGCTTGCGTACCCGCTCAATGTCGTCAAGATTTCTTTTGGATTGACCTGTTGGTGAGCGGGCACGATGAGAGCCGTCAGCTTGCCTCGTTTCGTGACCCCGATCTGCTCGCCTTCGCTGACACGCTCTACCAGCTCCGAAAGTTTTTGTTTCGCTTCGAATCGGCCGACGGTTCGCTGAGTCCCCGAATCACATATTAATAGTCAAGATGAATCGGGCGCCGGACACAACCATTTTCGAGGCTACCTCTACGTGAACCTCACCTTCACATCTGGCCCTTTCTCCAGATGGATGCTCTCGATGAAGCGTACCTTGCCGGTCTGATGGGTAAGGATCACCGACGAAGTCCGCGTGCCTTCGCCGAAGAAGCGGACACCTTTCAACAGCGCGCCGTCGGTCACGCCGGTGGCGGCGAAGATGAGTTGCTTGCCCGGAGCGAGGTCTTCGGCTTCGTAGATGCGATTCTTGTCTTTCACTCCCATGCGGACCAGGCGTTCTTCCTGGTCGGGCTTCACCACCAGGCGGCCGAGCATGTAGCCGTTGAGGCAGCGGATCGCGGCGGCGGTAATCACGCCCTCGGGAGCGCCGCCGGAGCCCATGACTGCGTGCACGCCCGTTCCAATCACCGCTGCGGCGATGCCTGCGGAGAGATCGCCGTCTCCGATGAGACGGATGCGCGCGCCCGCGGCGCGAATATCGGCAATCAGCCGCTCGTGCCGCGGACGGTCAAGCACGATCACCACTAGGTCTTCCACATCGCGCTCCAGGCGCTTGGCGATGTTCTTCAAGTTGTCGGCCACGGGAGCGTCCAACTCAACCGCGCTTTTGCACGATGGACCGACCACAATTTTTTCCATGTAGCAGTCGGGAGCGTTGAGCAGACCTCCGCGCTCCGACGCTGCCAGCACAGTGATCGAACCGGGCGCGCCGGTGGCGCACAGGTTGGTGCCTTCGAGCGGGTCGACGGCGATATCGACCTCCGGTACCTCGCGGCCATCGGTAAATTCGGCGCCCACTTTTTCGCCGATGTAGAGCATGGGCGCTTCGTCGCGCTCGCCCTCCGATCACGATGGTGCCGCGCATGGGGATTGTCTCCATCGAATGACGCATGGCCTCGGTCGCCACTTGATCGGAGAGCTTGCGCTCGCCCTGCCCCATGGTGCGCGCCGAGGCGATGGCCGCGACCTCCACCACCCGCAGGAAGCGCGACGCTAGGTCGCTTTCAATGTTCTGCCCAAAGCTGCGAGCCTTATTTTCCATCCGCGTTTGCGTAGCCATGCGAGCCTCCCGATCGCCCAGACGATGATCGCCAAACGACGATTGCCTGGACGATGATTGCCTAGACGATGATTGCCTAGAGCGGGCATTGCCGTAGGCGAAGCCGCTCCTACGAGCACCGCGCATCATGCTCCAATCGGCGGGCCGGAGTCAAGAAGTAGAAGGCCCTATGGCTGTGTGCTTGAGGGCACGGCTCATGTGGAAACAGCCGCCTTGGCTGTCAGCGGAGCGAAGCGAGGCCCGTGTGGAGCGGACACGCATGTCCGCTGCCGCCGGAGTTGGAGTTGATGTGGAAGTCGCAACGCTGAACGGGCTCGAAAAAAAATACAGGACGAAACAAATAAAATACCTGTAATCAGCAGCTTGCCGACTTTCGACCGGAGCGAATCCCGCTAAAATATCGGATCTAAAGGACTTGTCCGTAAAATGTTGGGAATGCGTTATTTGGCTGCGAGCGGAGAGATCACGGTTGACGGCCCGTCTTGCCGACTCTCGAGAGAGGCTACGACTTGATGGCCGTCGATTACCATCCCGACTCCAATGCTAAGTTGCTGGCAGTATCCCAAGGCCGCGTAGGTTTTCTCGTGCGATTTTTCGACCTACAGTCTTCCTTGTCGCATCCAAGGCTGTAAAAAATCGGAGAGGCGACAAGGTGAAGCCTCGTCTGCGCCTCGTTATGACGTAGTCCGCAATCGTTCGCGACGGCCCGCCATGCAAGCTGTCGAATTTGTCCTGGCAAGACTCGAAATCGCCGGCCGAATCTGGTGTAGAAGTTGCTACAAAAACGGGGGGGCAACCACCCGATGGGCACGAAGTCAAAGTCCCCACCCTAGGTCGCAAAGAACGCGATTACGGATGGGGCGGGGCACCTCTTTTGCTCTACTTTCTCTCTTGCTCTACTTTCTCTTTTGCTCCTTCTTCTTTGATCGGGAGGCGGGCCTGTGGCGGCAGGCGGACAGGAGTGCCCGCCCCACACCGTGCCGCCTGGTACTACTGGGAGTTCGCTGGGGCCTGGCTTTGATCGGCTGGGCCGGTTAGGTTGCCGATTACGTCGCCGGAGACGATCATTTCTACGCGGCGATTTAGTTGGCGGCCGGCGGCCGTGCTGTTGTCGGCTACGGGGTCGGCTTTGCCGAGGCCGCGCGCGGCTACGTTGTTCATGTTGACTCCCTGGCTTACGAGGTAGTCGCGCACGGCTTCGGCGCGCTTGTCGGAGAGCGATTGGTTATATTCGTCGCTACCGACGGAGTCGGTGTAGCCTTCGATCTGCAGCTTGAGATCGGGATAGGCGAGCACGATGCCGGAGACCTTGGCCAGGCGCTCTCGGGCTTCGGGCTTCAGGGTGTACCTATTGAAGTCGAAGAGCACGTCGGGCATGCTGACGATTAGGCCGCGGGCGCTGTCGCGGGTCTGCAGCACCTGATTGAGTTGAGCCAATAGACGCGCGCGCATCTGCTCTTTCTGTTGGATGGCCTCCTGGCGCTGCTGTTCGGCTTGCGCGGCGGCGGCCTGAGCTGCGGCGGCTTGGGCTTCGGCCTGCTGTTGCTGGGCTTGCGCGGCGGCTTGCTGGCGCTGGGCTTCGGCCTGGGCTTGTTCGGCTTGGGCGCGCATGCGGGCGTCTTGATCAGCTTGCGCTTGAGCTTGCTGGGCCTGGGCTTGCGCCTGTTGGGCTTGCTGCTGGGCTAAGCTGGCATCGGCTTTGGCTTGGGCTTCGGCTTCTTCGTGAGCGCGGCGTTCGGCGTCGATCTTGGCTTGTTCTTTGCGGCGCAGGGTTAGGACGCGCGCGTCTTCTGCCATCTGCGTGGCGCCGCGGGCGGCCGTGCCGATGGGAGTGCGGCCTTGTTTGCGTTGGTAGTAGTCTTCGGCGCGCTGCAGCATGTCTTCGGCTTTGGTGAGGGTGTCGGCGGCGTACTGCTGGGCTCCGGCGGCTTTGGCGATCACGACCGCGTTGCGCGCTTCGAGCAAATCCAGCGGAACTTTGATGCTGGCTGCGCTTGCGGGGAGCTGATCGGCGGGGATGTCGATGGTGTACTGCTGGCCTTCGAGCACGTCGAATTTGGCGTCGATGGGCTCTTCGAAGCCTTTGGTGCTCTGCTTGATTACGTTCTCCGCAACCACTTTGTTGCTGGGATGCGTGACTGCGAAGTAGGGCTCGGCGGTGATGATCATGCCGAAGGCTTGCAGGTCGGTGGTGACATCGATTTTATCCTTGCCGTTGTCGCCGGGAAGAACTTCGCCGAGATTCACGGCGCGGCCTTCGGGCGTGATGGCCCAGAGCACGTAGGTGAGGAACTGCCCGCCGAAGCGGTTGGCGGGGGAGAGATGCTTGAGCTCTACGCTGATTGCGAGGCGACCGGTTTTGCCTTCGACTTTGGCCTTACCTTCGACGTCGGGCATGAGGTCGGTGCCGCGGAAGTCTACTTCGGTGGAACCTCCGCGGTTGCGGTAGTTCACGGCTTTGGTGGTGCGCGAATAGACCTGCACGCGGAAAACCGGCATGTCGTTCTGTCCGGTGTCCTGGTTCATCTGCGTGGGGGCGTTATCTTGGTCGGGCGCGGGGGCTTGCGCTGGGTGCGGGTCGGTCGGGTACATGGAACCGGAGGGCTGGTCTTGCGATCGCGCTAATAGTGCGCCGGAGAGAGCGAACACGGCCAACAGAAGGGTCGATTTTTGAGTGGCGATTTTTGAGAGCGGATTCATAGCGTTGATCCTCGGTCCTTTCCCAGACGCAACGGGGTTTGCGTATTCCATCACACTGTCTGCCAAAGTAAGCACGCGAGGGGGAAACATCCATACAGGGCATCAAGTAGATTTCTCCGGGCTTTACGGGTCCTGCCTAAGGGAGAACGACCGGGGGGTTGACACGTTTTCGAGAGTACAATCAACCGATGTTTTTCAAAGTTGTTGGCGAAATTCTCGATGTGGAGACAATCGCGTCGAGACAAGGTAGTCGCGAGGGCGCAGGTTGCGAAAGCGATACGGTGGTCGGCGCTGGCGAAAGCTCAAAGGGACGGCATCCCCACGGTTGGCCGATAGTACGATAGGTTACGCTGAGCTTCACTGGTAGGAAGCGCATGGGGTCGGCATGAAAGAACTTAAGATCCAGCGAATTTTTGAAATCCAATAAAGAAAAGAAGTGAGTTGGGTTTTGTGGTTTGCGTAAAAAACAAGAATTACGCCGCGTCTCTGGAGTGGCGAAAACTCTATCAAGTCGTCACCGACGGGGTCACGACCAAAGTACATCACATACGAGTCATCGACGAATCTGGCGAGGACTATCTTTGTTCGTGAGCAAACTTCGTTCCGGTGCAGTTGCCCGAATCGGCTGAAAGGGCTGTGCGGCGGGCGAGTCGGTCGTCTCCTAATTTGCCGATGCTTCGCTCAGGGCAGGCCCCCAGCCACCGGGACGGCGGCGCTACGGCCATAGCGAGGGGAATTCGGCCACGACTGAGGAGTTACTGCGGAAGCTAATTCTTAGTGCCTGGTTTAGAATAGGGACATGCCCACCGAACTTAATTTCGGACCTTACGTTGACGTGGAAGATGGCAAGAAAGTCGTTAAGGATTTGACTTTCGGCAACCCTACGCCTGAGGGTGTGGTGCTGACCACGCTTGATTCGGCTGTGAATTGGATGCGCAAGGGCTCGATCTGGCCGATGACATTCGGGCTGGCTTGCTGCGCGATCGAGATGATGTCGATGGGGGCGGCGCGTTTCGATATTGCGCGCTTTGGGGCGGAGGTATTTCGTCCGTCGCCGCGGCAGAGCGATTTGATGATTATTGCGGGGCGCGTGTCGAACAAGATGGCGCCGGTGATTCGGTTGTTGTGGGAGCAGATGCCGGAGCCGAAATGGGTGATCTCCATGGGCGCGTGCGCTACTTCAGGCGGAGTGTTCAATAATTACGCGCTGGTGCAGAGCGTGAACCAGGTGATCCCGGTGGATATTTACGTGCCGGGTTGTCCGCCGCGGCCGGAGCAGTTGATCTACGCGATCACGCTGTTGCAGGATAAAATTCAGAACGAGCGCGGGACGATTCGGAAGGCGCTTAACCTGTCTTAATCTTTGGCGCGGACGAGCGCGCTTGCTAGGGCGATTGGCTCCGCTTCTTCTGGGGCGCAATGGCGATCCCCGGCGCAGCTGAGTGTTACGAAACTTGTGTCGTCCGCTGAAGCGGACCCGATTTATCCTACTTCTCCTCTCCCGGCACTCTGCCGTGCCGGACTTTCCTATCCCACCCCCCTCCGGCGTTGATCCGGCAGGCGCTCCGGGGCTGAGCCTGCTTGACCCGACGAGATTTTTTCCCGTGCAATAGCAAGTGCTTTACGCAGAGCGAGTTGAAGTGAGATGGGAATCCCGAATTGGTCTTTGCCTGCGGGGAAAGAAAGCGAAACCATTTTTCTCTTAGGGGAATCTAACCGGTTGAGTGTAGTTTAGGGTTAGCACTCGAGGGGAGCGGCTCTCCGGAAAAACCTGAGGCAATATCCCCCGGTTGTGGAAGGTGCTTCAATGATGACAAAACTGATTGATGTTCTTTTCGGTTGCCGGCACTCGCGATACAGTTTTCCGGTCACTCTGCGAGGGTCAGGACGCCGCCCTCAAGCCGGGGCTCTCACCGGCACTTATGTGGCTTGCCTGGATTGTGGACGAGAGTTCCCTTATGACTGGCAAGAGATGAAGGTGATCAGCTCGACGGCGGAGAAGCGCGAGTACGTGGCTTCGCTGGCTCCGAAGCAAGTGGCTTAAAGCACAGACCCTACGCATTGAGTTGGCAGTTCCCTCCCCCGCTTTCAACTCCTTGGCGCAATGCATCATGGTTGCTTGCTCGCCTGATTCAAGGCGCGGGTACGGGTGCGGCGGTGCGATCTTCCATGGGGACGAAGGCACGCTCTTCGTACCCGGTATAGATCTGGCGCGGGCGCGCGATTTTCTGCTCCGGGTCCGCAACCAACTCCTGCCATTGCGCCAGCCATCCTGCGGTGCGTGGAATGGCGAAGAGCACCGTGAACATCTCCGGCGGAAAACCCATCGCCTGATACATAATCCCGGAATAAAAATCTACATTGGGATAGAGCTTGCGCTTGACGAAGTATTCGTCTTCTAACGCGATGCGCTCGAGTTCGAGCGCGATATCCAACTTCGCGTTTCTTCCTGTAACTTGAAAAACCTGCTCGGCGGTCCACTTGATGATCTTGGCGCGAGGATCGTAATTTTTGTAGACGCGGTGGCCGAAGCCCATCAGCTTGCCCTTGCCATCTTTTACCTGCTTGATGTAGGCCGGGACTTTATCCTTCGTGCCGATTTCGTCGAGCATCTTGATGACTTCTTCGTTGGCTCCGCCGTGCAAGGGGCCAGCCAGGGCGGAGGCCGCGGAGGCCGTGGCCAGGTAAGGATCGGTTTGGGCGCTGCCCACCGAGCGCATGGCGTTGGTGCCGCAGTTCTGCTCGTGATCGGCATGCAGAATAAAAAGAATGTCGAGAGCGCGCGACATCACCGGATTGGCCGCGTACTTCGGCTCGACCATCTTCCACAACATGTTCATGAAATTTTCGGTATAGCTCAGGTCGTTGTCGGGATAGACATAGGGAAATCCGACGGTGTGGCGGTAGGACATGCCGGCGATCGAAGGCACTTTGCCGATCAGGCGCTTGATCTGCAGCAGGCGGTTTTCCGGGTCGTGCACGTTGCGGGCCTCGGGATATACGCTCGAGAGCGCCGCCACCGAGCTTACGAACATCACCATGGGATGGGAGTTGTAGCGAAAGCCTTCCATGAATTTCTTGGTGGTTTCGTGGAGCATGGTGTGGTGGGTGATTTCGTAGATCCAACTTTTCAGTTCCGTTTTGGTGGGCAATTCACCGAAGAGGAGAAGATAGGCGACTTCGAGGAAGGTGCAGCGCTCGGCGAGGACTTCGATGGGATATCCGCGATAGCGCAGGATGCCGCGGTCTCCGTCAATGTAAGTGATACTGCTGCGGCAGGATGCGGTATTCATGAAGGCGGGGTCGTAGGTCATCAGACCGAAATCGTCGGGGCCGGTTTTGATTTGCCGCAAATCCATGGCGCGGATGGTTCCGCTTTCAACGGGCAGGGTGTAGCTTTTGCCGGTGCGGTTGTCGGTGATGGTGACGGTGTTCTCGGGCATGGAGGTCTGGCTCCTGTGAGTTCGCCAACCAAGTAGGGTAGCGCAGCCTATTTCGCTTCCGCAACCTGACGTTGGTGTACGATTCGGAAATTGGGACGTGGCGTGATTTGAGGATCTTTAACCAGGAAGTTTGGCATAGTGATACCGCTCGCAACGGGCGATGAAATGTTGGTGGCCGAAGCCCAGAACCTTTAAACCCGGGGGGACACGGGGGTTGCACAGGCTGCGCCTCTGGCTTTGGGCAGACTTTCCTTCATCCCCGGTCAGGGCATTTTGGAGAGAGGGCTCGAAGTTCCAGGCAGGGAAAACCAAGATTGGCGAAATTTTGGGGCTCGATCCATTCGCCTTCAGCGCATCCTCCAGGTTGGCTTCGGCGTCCACAAAAGCCGTGATCGCTTTTTGGAATCCAGTCTCCTGCTTGCGACAAGCCCGGAGCTTGGTCCACCCTTCGGACTTTCTTTTTTTACGTCACGTTTCGGTCCCGGTTTCATCTACGGAATCGTCTCGTACACTCTCAGTTCGAGGAATCATCCCGACGCTTGAGGGTGGGACGATCGTCGTCGCTCTTGGTGTCGCCGGCGTTGCCATCGCTGCTGCTGGTGGAGGTGCGGCGCAGGCTGGGCTTGTTGGCGTCTTTTTGGTCGAGGACTTTGTGGCGATTCTCGATGGTGGCGAGCCGGGCTTTGACCTCGTCGAACTCCGAGGTGGTTACGACGTATTGCGGCTTCGAAGGTAGAATTTTGCGAATCTCCTCCTGCGTCTTCTCGATGCGATCCGGAGTCTGCGGGTGCGTGTCGAACGCTTTGGAGAGCGTTCCGGGCTTCTTCTTCTCCATGGCCTGAATCTTTTCGAAGAAAGAGACGAAGGCCGAGGGATCGTAGCCGGCGCGGTACATGTATTCGACGCCGAGGTAATCGGCTTCGGCTTCGAAGCCCCGGGAGAACTTCAGGAAGGTCATCGGAATCGCAAGCCCTGCCGCTTCGTATCCGGCGTAGCCAATCGCGCCGCCCATAAAGATGAAGGGAATCGACGCCATCTGCAGCAGGTTGGCGCGGGTCATTTCGCGGCCGTAGTGGCAGGCGGCTACGTGGGCGATCTCGTGAGCCATCACGCCAGCCATTTCGGCTTCTTCGTCGGCGGCAAGAATCAGGCCGGAGTTGACGTAGAAGAATCCGCCGGGCAGCGCCATGGCGTTAACGACATCGGAATCGATCACCTTAATGGTGAATGGCACTTGCGCATCGGAGTTGCGCACCAGATTTTGGCCGATGCGGTTCACGTATTCGGTCACCACGGGATCGTTGACCAGTTTGATTTGCGATTCGATCTGCTGAGCGTAGACGCGGCCGCGCGCGACCTGGCCTTCGACCGTGTACCAATTGCCGACGCCGCGACCGCAGCCCACGTTGCGGTTGCCGACGGCATCGATGTCGGTCTTGGTGCCGTCGTGCTTGATCTGGCTGTCATCTTGCGTGGGCAGATTGGCGGGCGCTTGTTTGGGCGCGTTTTGCACGTCGGACGCTTTGGGCTGACCTGCGTCCGGATCGCTGGCCGGGGTTTGCGAAGGCGTCTGAGTTTGGGTCTGACCAGGATTTTGCGTCTGCGCTTGCGTGCAAGGCGCAGCGCCGAACGACGCTGCCGCCACCGCAACTGCGAACCAACGGAATTTCATGGGAACTCCTCTGCTGCCACCTACTTTTGTCAAGATTATACTCCCGATGGGAAGACACCTATCCCAAATCTCCCAAATCCTGAACCTTCGGTTAGACGCAGGGGGTCGAGGAGGGGTTATCCGCGGAATAGGAAACCAGGCAGGCTTTGCCCACGGACAGCCGGGGGCGGCTGTCCAACGGCGGCGGTAGGTTTCCCGGAGCTTTCACGGAGCGCAAAGCATTGCCAAGAAGTGAATTGCGCGTAGAATGTGGCTGCTTTTGAAACCAATCCAATCAAGGAGATACCCAATGAAAAGAATGGCGGGGCTGCGGTTGGGATCATTTTTACTGCTCGGTGTTGCCGTCGCTGTGGCACAAGAGAAGGCGGACATGTCTCCGCCCAAGGTTCTGGGCATCACTCGCGAATGGACCAAACCCGGGCGGAACGGCTCGGCGCACGAGAAAACGGAGTCGGCGTTTGTGCAGGCGATGGCCCGCGCCAAGTGGCCCACGCACTACCTGGCCGTGGACTCGGTCTCGGGCAAACCGCGCTCGCTGTTCCTTACCGGCTATGAGTCGTTCGAGGCGTGGGAGAAAGATATTCAGGCCACGGAGAAAAATGCAGCGCTCTCGGCCGCGCTGGACCGCGCCAACATGGCGGATGGCGACCTGCTGGCCGCGACCGACCAGGCCGCGCTGGTATTCCGGCCGGAGTTGAGCCTGCGCAGCGATGTCGACGTTGCGCACATGCGTTACTTCGAGATTTCGCGCTTTCACGTCCGCGAGGGCCATGACCACGACTGGGAAGAACTGGTGAAGCTATACCAAAAAGGATGCGAGAAGATTCCGGAGTGCCATTGGGACGCCTATCAGGTGATCTACGGATTGGAAGACAACACCTACATTATTTTCAACCCGATGAAGTCTGCTGCCGAGATCGACCACAATTTCGGCACGATGAAATCGTTCTCCGATGCGCTGGGAGAGAAAGGCATGGAGAAGCTAGCCGAACTCACGGCGGCCACGGTGGAATCGAGCGAGACCAATCTGTTCGTGTTCAATCCGCGGATGAGCTACGCCTCGGAAGCGTGGATCCAGGCCGATCCTGATTTCTGGAAGCCGAAGATGGGGATGGCCGAGGGTAAGAAGCCAGCCGCCAAGCCTGCCGAAAAGCCGGCGGGACAGTAGCGATCTAACTTCGCCCCGGTCTCGAACCGCGAGACCGGGGTGAGATTTTCCGCGCCCTGTCTCATGCTTATGGAAGACGTACGCTCCACCAGAGAGCACGTCACGATTACCAAGCGTGGCAAGCCGGTCGCAAAACTGGTGCCCGCGCAGCCTCCGCCCCGAGAGTTCATGGGCAGCCGGGAGGGAGTATTCCGGATCGTTGGCAACATAGAGTCTCCGGCTGTGCCGCCAGAAGACCGGGAAACCTCGCGGTGATGTTGCTCGACACTCACGTGTTGATTTGGGCGCGGGACGATTCCAGGCGGCTTTCGCGCGCCGCGGCCTCGGCCCTACGGCGTGGGCGCCATGACGGTGGACTGGCCATTTCCGCCATTAGCCTCTGGGAATGAGCCGTCTTATTCGCGAATGGGAAGGTGCAGGCCACAATCGAGGCTTCTATCCGTCTGCTGATCGAAGAGGTCTCGGTGCGGCCCATCACGCCAGAGATCGCGGCTCTCGCGGCACAGTTCCCGAACGACTATTCTCGCGATCCCTCCGATCGCCGGATTGCAGCCACCGCCCGCGCCGAAGATTTGGCCCGGATCACTCGCGATGAAAAGATCCGCAGAAGCCCGTTGCTGAGGACGCTCTGGTAGTGACAGGTCGTATCTTCAATCTTTAATCTTGCGGTAGTTTCTCCTCGACGGTTTGACTGTTCGGATCCGCAAACCGGATCTTGCGTCCGCAGCCCTTTCGCTTTAGTCGTAGTACTCCAAGCCCAGGTGCGTGATTAGCTCCTCGCCTTTCAAGTGGCGCAGGGTGTTCTTCAGCTTCATCAGCTGAATGAACAGATCGTGCTCGGGATAGAGTCCGGGCACGGTCATCGGGGACTTGAAGTAGAAGCTTAACCACTCCTGGATTCCCAGGCCGCGCAGCTCGGAACATCGTTTCGCCAGATCGACCAAGAGAACTAGGTCGAGCACGATGGGCGCGGCCAGAATCGAGTCGCGGCAGAGGAAGTCGACTTTGATCTGCATGGGATAACCGAGCCAGCCGAAAATATCGATGTTGTCCCATCCTTCTTTATTGTCGCCGCGCGGGGGATAGTAGTTGATGCGGACTTTGTGATACATGTCGCCGTAGAGGTCGGGGTAGAGGTCGGGTTGCAGGATGTGCTCTAGCACCGAGAGTTTGGACTCTTCCTTGGTTTTAAAAGAGCCGGGATCGTCGAGGACCTCGCCGTCGCGATTGCCGAGGATGTTCGTGGAGAACCATCCGTTGAGGCCGAGCATGCGGGCTTTGAAGCCGGGGGCGAGGATGGTCTTCATCAAGGTTTGCCCGGTTTTGAAATCCTTGCCGCAGATCGGGGCTTCGTTTCGGCGCGCGAGTTCGAGCATCACCGGCAAATCGACGGTTAGGTTCGGGGCGCCGTTGGCGAAGGGAACGCCCTCCGTCAGCGAGGCGTAGGCGTAGATCATGGAGGGGGCGATGGTTTCGTCGTTTTCGCGCAGGGCTTTTTCAAATGACTTCAGCGATTGATGGGCCTCGCCGGCTTCGATAAAAGATTCGGTCGAGCCGCACCACATGGTGATCAGGCGGCTGGCTCCGCTTGTCTTTTTGAAGTCGCGGATGTCGTCGCGCAACTGCTCGGCGAGATCCATTTTGGTCTTGCCCTTCTTCACGTTGGGGCCATCGATTTTCTTCACGTAGTTGTGATCGAAGACGGCTGCGCGCGGGGTTACCGTGGAGAGAAAAGGCTCCAACTGATCGAGCAGACGCTGGTCGAGAACGCCGGCGTTCGAAGCGGCCTCGTACATGTTGTCTTCGAAGATGTCCCAGCCGGTGAAGACGAGATCGTCGAGGCCGGCGAGGGGTACAAACTCCTTGACCTTGGGGGAGCGGCCGTCGGTGCGCTTGCCTAGCCGCACCGTGCCCATCTGCGTGAGCGAACCGATTGGCTTCGCCAGACCTTTGCGAATAGCCTCGACGCCGGCGACAAATGTTGTGGCCACGGCGCCCATGCCCGGGATCATCACTCCTAGCTTGCCTTTGGCGGGCTCGATGGTGCCGTTGGGTCGGGGGCTGCTGCGCGCCTTTCCAGTTTTTACTTCTACGCGCGCCGCCCTCGCCGCCGCCGTCTTTGCGGATTTATTCCTGGTCGCCATATCTGGGCCGCTTCCTCGGTGTGAATGATTAGGGATGTGCAAAGCTTGTATGTTCTCGTATTGCTCGAGAGTTTGGCAAACGCGCGGGGTTGAACGCGGAGAAAATGAGTTTAATGGGGCCGAGGGTTCAGCGAGCGGGGATGCTTGCATCTGCGGGTGTGATGTAAAGCTGAGCACAACTCTGTGCCCCTCGACTTCACCTTCGCGAGACAACCGAGGCGGCTGTCTCCCTATGAGCATCTTGAGCACCTTAGGCGGCTGTCTCCACATGAGCATGGGCATGTCTCCTGCTTTGCATCTTCAGCCGTGTCCTGAACCGGAGCGAGTTCTCCGATAGTCTCGATAAATATTTTGTATTGGACTCTGGCGTCGGCGTGCGTCATAGTGGAAGCACTTTGAGAACCGGCTCTGCAGCCGGTTTCTCAGAGCTGATGTTTGCGTGACAGCCCTGCCGCGGTCGTGCAATTCTCCTGACCCCGTTGTTTCTCCACTCAATCTGAGTCCACGCCATTCGGTTGTGCGCCGATCGTGTGCCTCTTCAGACTAATCAAGCACAGGAGACTAACATGAAATCGATTCGCAAATTCGTCTACGCCGCCGCGTTAACCGTGAGCGCTCTGAACTTCGCTCCCCACCTGGCTTCCGCCCAGGAGGCGGCCGGAACTTTCACCTTAACGCACGAAGTGCACTGGCAAAATGCGGTGGTGCCGGCGGGAACCTATAAGTTCAGCATCGAGGCCAGCGGGCCGGCCGAGATGCTCACGCTGCGCAAGTTGGGTGGGGATGGAGCCGGCTTTATGCTGCTGGTCACCGAAGCCGGAGTCGCAAAGGCCTCGGACACCAGTGAGATCGTGGTGGTCTCACGACCCAGCGGCAGATTTGTGCAGAGCATGCAGCTTCCGCTGTTTGGCATGACGCTGCACTTTGCCGTGCCGGCGGAAACACGCGAAGTGGCGCGGGCGATCGCAACCACGACCGCCTTGGCTAGTCGCTAGCAGAAGGCCCTGGAGCAGGTCGGAAGATCTGCTCCAGGTTTATCGAAAGCCGGTTGCGCTTCGATATCTAAAATCTTTAACACGGGGTCACAGAGGTTCACAGGGCAGAATGAAACTGGATCCCCTTACGTTAGCTTCGGCGGCTGGACAGTCGACTTTACCTCGTCGCTTAGCACAATCGCCGCAGCGATGTCTTTCATGGCTTTTCGGGTTTGCCGGCTCTGGCGTTGCAAGGTTAGGTAGGCTTGCTCTTCGCTCAGGCCCAAGTCGCGCTGCAGGATTCCCTTGGCGCGCTCGACTACTTTGCGGGTTTGTAATTGTTCCCACAGGTTGGAGTTGGCGTCTTCGAGGCGCGCCATTTCGATTTCGGCGCCGACTAAAAATCCTACCGTCGAGATGAGGCGGATTTCGCGGCGCCGATGTAGGTGCGGTTGGCGATGCTGCAGGTTGATCACTCCGACTACGCGCCCGCGGCACATCAAGGGCACAGATAAAAACGCCTCGTAGTTGTCCTCGGGCAGTTCGTGGAAAAATTGAAAGCGCGGATCCTGGGCCGCTTTTTCGGAAACCGCAACCGGCTCGCGATGCTCCGCGACCCAGCCTGTGATGCCTTGACCGACGCGCAGTTTGAGGCTATCGACCACGTCGGGATGCTGGTTCTTGGAAGCTCGGAGGATGAGATCGTCGCCCTCGAGCACGTACACCAGGCAGGAATCGCACTTCACTAACGCGGTGGCAAAGTCGACCACACGACCGAGCACTTCGTGCAAACCATCGGCGCTAGCAAGGCGAACGCCAATCTCGTGCAGCAAATCTACATGTGAGTCCTCAACTGATATTAACGGGTCCATGTTTGAGAATATGGTGAGTTGAGGCGCGCTGTCTAATTCCAAATTTCAATGGCGGTCATAAAGGATTTCCGCTGCGAATTCATCGTTTTTTAACATCGCTTGCGCCTTCGCCTACATCGGACTGGAGCTCGCTATAATGGCTGCAGGTCGCGGCAGATGCGGAGCAGGCACCGATGAGGGTTCGCAGGTCGATGACGAGGATGCGGAAATTCAGGCCGAACCTTTCTTTGTTTCTTCGATCAAAGTTTCTTCGATCAAAATGCAAATTGCTTCCATGCTTCGCGGCAGCGCTGGGCCTCGCCGCATTCCCGGCAAGTCGCGCCGCCGCAGCGACCTGCGAAAGTCTGCTTTCACTCACGCTGCCCGGCGCCACCATCAATGCAGCTCAGTCCATACCGGCAGGTAGTTACACAGCTCCCGATGGCGAGGTCTTTGCCAACATGCCGGCCTTCTGCCGCGTCGCGGCCACGCTTGCGCCAACCAGCGATTCAGAGATCGGAATCGAGGTGTGGATGCCGGCTTCCGGTTGGAACGGAAAATTCGAAGGCGTCGGAAATGGCGGTTTCGCAGGATCCATCAATTATGCTGACATGGCGCCCGGAGTGTCACTGGGCTACGCCACGGCCAGCACCGATACCGGCCACATTGGCTCGTCGACAGATGGCTCCTTCGCGCTCGGACAGCCGCAAAAGATCATCGATTTTGGATACCGGTCGATCCATGGCATGACCGCCATCGGGAAGCAGATCGCCGCTGCCTTCTATGGCAAGACTGCGCAGCGCGCCTATTTCAGCGCTTGCTCAACCGGTGGAAGGCAGGCTCTGATGGAAGCTCAGCGCTTCGCCAACGATTACGACGGAATCGTTGCCGGCGATCCGGTGGCCCACTACACCCATCATCATGTCGGAGCCAATCTATGGGTGACGTGGCAGATGTTTTACAACCCCGCCGGCACCGTATTCACCACGCAGGATGCGCTGCTGGCCAATGCCGTGAACGCAGCCTGCGACGCCCTGGATGGCGTGGTCGATGGCGTTCTCAACGATCCCCGCCGCTGCCACTTCGATCCCAAGGTTCTTTTGTGCCAAGGTTCCCAGACGCCTCCGAACTGCCTTACCGGGGCCCAGGTGGAGGCGGTCAGAAATCTATGGATCGGTCCCGATGCCATAGTGCAGCAGTATGGTTATTACCCCGCATTGGAGCGGGGCGGCGAAGCCGATGGCTGGCCCACGCATATCTCTCCGGAGCCTCCGCCGGCCCCGCAAACCGACTCGCACGCGGTGCTCGGCCTTTCCTTCATGGAAAACTTCGTCTTCGAAAATCCGAGTTGGGATTTTCGGACCTTCCATTGGAGTTCCGATCCAGCTTATGTGGATAATAAAGTCGTGATCCCTGGCCAAACTTTGGCCACGGTGCTGAATGCGGTTGATCCAGACCTGAAAGAGTTCCGCACCCACGGCGGCAAACTGATCCAGTACCACGGCTTCAGCGATCCCGAAGTGCCACCCCTGACCAGCATCCGCTATTTCGAGCGCGTTGTAGATGTTTCCGGCGAGTCGCGGCGGAAGACGGAACAGTTCTACCGGCTCTTTATGGTGCCGGGAATGAACCATTGCAGCGGCGGCCCCGGCGCGAATGTCTTCGACATGCTCACCCCGCTCGCGCAATGGGTGGAGCAGGGTATTGCGCCTGAGAGCGTGCTCGCGACGCATTATGTCAACAACGACTTGAAGGATGGCGTGGAATTTACACGGCCTTTGTGTCCCTATCCGGAACGGGCTGAGTACGGGGGCAGCGGCAGCACCCACGACGCGGCCAACTTTGCCTGCAAGTAGTCGTGATTGAGCAATCGAACCGAGCACACGCCGGCGCGATTCGCCGGTGGTGGAGCGGCGCTCGGCTTTACTTCTCCAGATCTACGGTTTTCACCGGCAAGTCCCAGTGCGCGTCTAGAATTTCGAAGCGGCGTTGCTCTTCGCGTTGAAACGTCTCCTGATCGGGATACATTTGTTTTTGCAGCGCGGCCTCGTCGAAGGGCTCGTTGGCGACGGTCGCGTTTTTGAAGACGATGGTCACGCGGAAATCCCAGCGCCCGTCTTCGGTGGTGTGGTAGCGCGGCTGCTCCATCCAGACTTTGGCGATTCGTCCCATCTCCGTTTCTTTTCGCAGCACGGGATAGTGATTTTTCTTGAAGAGCTTGAGAAATTCTTCGGCGTGCCCCCACTTGGTTTTGTAGTAGTACTCGACCACGAAGGGGCCATCGGCGGTTGCAGCAGCGGATTGGGCGCGGGAAAGGACGGGCAGCACGATCGCGACGAAAAGTAGCGACACCAGCAATCGGGACGTTGGCATCACAAAATCCTCCTGGTGAATTTCAGGTTGTACACTAACAGGAATCCAAGGAAAGGCTCGGAGGAAGATTCACAAGTGGACGACGATGAACGGCAAATGCTGAAGCTTTTCGAAGACGGAGATCGCGCTCTGATGGCGGCAAACATAGCGGAACTCGCCCGCATCTTCGCCGACGATTACATTCAATATGACGAATCGGGCACCGCGCATACGAGGGAAGATGTGCTGAACGATCTTGGGTCCGGGGAGATCCGGTATGTTTCGATGATCTCGACCGGGCGACGAATTCGCCGGGTGAGCGAGGATGTGGCTGTGGTGCACGGCTCGGAGGAAGATGACGTGGAGCAGGGCGGAAGGCGATTCCCGGTCAACTACGTTTACATGGACGTGGTCGTGAAGCGCGCGGGGAGATGGCAGATCGTGGCATCGCAGTTGGTCAAACAAGAGTAGCGCCGCAAAACCCACCGCGGAGCCTGGGGAGTTTTAAGGCCTTTGAGGCAATCCAACCACGTCTGCCATAAATCAGCGGCGATTTTTTCCCGGCGTTCAGGTAGGCCAGCCGTATCTTGCTCAAATCAGCGCACGAACTCTTCCTGCACCACTCTGAGAACATCCAGCCGGGAGTGGCAAGCATTCAGTCTTGGAAGTATCGTTTCGACCTCGGGATCGTACTCGTCGGTATGGTCATCAAAGCTGCTCGGTAGCATCCAACAAATCGCCGCATGCCGCTCCGATTCGGCGTCGTGAATCTAGGAGTTCTTCGCGGCTCCTTGGCATCGATTCACTCGGCCGCGGTGATGCGGTTCTGCCAGTGGCTCCAAACGAACCAGGCGATTGCTGCGACCAGGATCACGCCGATGACCGCATCGAATTTATGAAAATATTTTCCCAGCTCGCGCCAGTTTTCGCCGAGCTTCATGCCTAGGTAGGCGAGGGCCAGGCACCACGGCCACGATCCTAGAAATGTGTAGAGGTGAAAGCGTCCGCGGGGCATGCGCGCCACGCCAGCGGGTAGCGCGATGAAGGTGCGGATCACCGGCAGCAGGCGGCCGAAAAATACCGCGAGGTATCCCCAGCGTTGGAAGAATTGATCCGCCCAGTCGAGTTCGCGTTTGCCCATCAGAATCCAGCGGCCGTAACGCTCGACCAGGGGCCGGCCGCCGTAGCAGCCGATCTCGTAGGCCACCAGCGAGCCTAGATTGCATCCGATCGCGCCGGCGGTGGCCAGCCAGAATAGGTTGAACCTGCCGCTGAAGGCCAGGTAGCCGGCGAAGGGCATGATGAGTTCCGAAGGCAGAGGGATGCATGCCGACTCGATAGCCATGAGCAACGCGACGCCGGCGTAGCCGGTGGCGCCAATGACGGAACTGATGAAGACGAATATTACAGCGAGAAGCTTCTCAGTCATTTGAAACAGTTCCCAGTTCTCAGTTCTCAGTGAAAAACTGGCTTGCGCTTTGCGCAGCCACTGAGAATTCCTTATCTCAATACTTTATCTGAATTTGATCCGGCTTCCGTTTGCCGCTAGAACGAGCCGTCCTGGGTGAAGGTGTAGCCGGGCAGGGCCGCGCCTTGCGGGGACTTGCTGACCTTGATGCGGACGGTGGGCGCGTCGGGGGCGGCGATGCCCGCGGGCCGGAGCATGGCGTATTGCGTGAAGAGTTCGTTGTAGACTTTTGTGACCAGATAGTCCTGGCCATCGGCGTCGTTGCGCCACACTTGCCCGAGTTGAATGGAGGTCACGGCCACTTCGTTTTCCGACTGGGCGAATTTAGTTTTAGAGTACCGGGCCGCAGGATGGCAGTCAATTGCTGGCGTGGTTACGGTGGGACGATGCTAACCGCCGGTCGTCGCGTCGAATCATCGCGGTAAAGAACTGTTACCATGTTGGCCTTGAAGGAGAATCGAAGGCAATGGCACGTGGCGTAACCCCCCGCCAACCCGCACGCACCGGCCGTCAAGACCGTGCGCCGCGAGCACGCCTTCGCGAATCTCAAGTCAAGCTCTCTGCCGCAAAACCCGCGGGTCGAAATAAAGCTGCGACTCGATCGAAGAAAGATAAAGCATACGATCCCCTTGCACCCGAGCGGATCGCTGAAATCCTCAAGCGCCTCGACCTGCTTTATCCCGAGGTTACGTGCGCGCTCACGCATAGCAGCGCGTGGGAATTGCTGGTCGCAACCATTCTTTCGGCGCAATCGACGGACGTGAATGTGAACCGGGTTACGCCCGAACTTTTTCGGAAGTATCCGACCGTGGAGGCGTTTGCCGCGCTGACTCCGGAGCAACTGGAACCAGACGTTCGCTCGACCGGTTTTTTCCGCAACAAATCGAAATCGGTGGTCGGTGCGGCGAAGAAAATTGTCGCCGACTTCGGCGGGAAAGTGCCATCGAACATGGATGATTTGCTGACGCTTCCTGGCGTGGCTCGTAAGACTGCGAATGTGGTACTGGGATCGTGGTTCAAGAAAGCCGAGGGCGTGGTGGTCGACACTCACGTTCATCGCATTTCTCGCCGCCTGGAATTGACCACGAACCAGGATCCGCAGAAGATCGAGCAGGATTTGATGAAGATCATCCCGCGCGAGAAATGGATTCTTTTCTCTCATCAGATCATTTGGCATGGGCGCAAGCTGTGCCTCGCGCGCAAGCCCAAGTGCGTGGATTGCGCGCTGGAAAATCTCTGCCATGCCGCGGATAAGACCTGGAGCACGGTGGAGATGCACCAGAACGCGAAGGCGTAGGGACTATGCCGCTTCCCGCAGGGCTTGAGTCGATCCCTGGGGCGCAAGAGCTGTACGACGGGCTGGGATTTTGGCCTAGCTTTCACGATGCGGAAGTGGGCAAGATTCAATTTGGCATCGGCGAGCCGTCACGCCTTGTACTCCACACCTGGGAAATGACGAACCAGGTCGACCTAAGAGGATTTTACGAAACGACAAAACACGTCGTCGTGGAGTTCGAACTCAAGGGCATATCTGCCATAAACTTCTCTTCCGATCCTTGGGGTCGCAGCATCTTCCTCGATCGGCGCGTAAGGAAAACCGAAAATGGTTTTCAGTTGAGTTTTGACGCAGCCTACGGCGTGTCCGGCGCCATCGAAGCTCAAGGTCTTTCGATACGCCTTACGCCGGGTTCGCCGACCTGATTTCATGCGGTTCTCAGAATGCTTCCCCTTCTGAGTCGATCGTGACACCGCGCAATCTCATCTTTTTTTGCCTTCCAGCCAGATTGCAGCAACAATAATCCTATGTCACACGTGGTCCAATCCGTCCGCCAGCTCTTGCAGGATTTCATCGCGCCCGAACCGCGGGAGTTGCAGACCGACGTAAAGCAAGTGGACGCGAAGATCGATCCGACCAGACGCATTCTCGCGGAGAGGGCGGATGGTAAACGCCGAGAAGGAAAGATGGATTCGGATTTCAAGGGTCTCGAGGATAAAGTGGATTTCCGGCTTCGCCCAGATGCGCACCCTGCTGGACAACGCATACTTGCGGTCCGAACTGGAAGCCACCCGCGACATTTCGAACTTGCGCGAGCGCGTGACGCGCCTGGAAGTCGAGCGCGGCTCGCCCCGGCCCTAGAGGACTCGCATCCGCCGCGCATAAATCCTCCCTTCCTCTGCTAAACTTTCGCTTCGGATTCAACTCCGACCTTACTCTTATGCGCACTTTCATCACCTTTGCTATCGTCATAGTTATGAGCCCAGTCGTCACTGAAACGATCGCCGCCGGCCAGACTCTGCCGGCTCCGCAGGCCATTACCGATCCTAAGAAGGTCGCCTCCAAGCCCAATGCGCAGGTTGAGCCGCGCAGCCTGACCATCGAAAAGCTCTACATGACGCGGCAGGTGGGGCGGCCAAGCTGGTCGCCGGATGGCAAGAGCATCGCGTTCGTCTCGAACATGAGCGGGCGCAATAATATTTGGCTTGTGCCTGCCGAGGGCGGATGGCCGGTGCAGCTTACCGTGAGCGACCAGCGGCAGAATGCGCCGGCGTGGTCGCCCGATGGAAAATGGATCGCTTATCAATCGGATTACGACGGCGATGAGCAGTGGGATATCTTTCTGGTCTCGCCGAAGACTGGCAAAGTCGTGAACCTGACCGGCACGCGCGAGATTTCTGAGACCGATCCGACTTGGTCGCCGGACGGGCGCTACTTGGCTTATCTGGTGAAGCCGAAGACTTCAGCGGCGGTTGAAATCGATATTTACGACACGGTGATGCGCGAGGTGAAGCATCTTACGGCGAACACCGCGCAGGACATGCGGAATGTGAATCCCATCTGGTCGCGAGATCGAAGGTACATCGTTTATACCAGGGAGCAGGCTAAGGGGACCGATTCGAACATCTTTATCGCGGATGTGGCGACAGAAAAGAGCACGCTGCTTACGCCTCATGAAGGAGAGCATCTTTATTTCGCAACTGATGTCTCACCCGGCGGAATGGCGAAGGACATGGACTATCTGCTGATCACGTCCAATGCGGAAAATGGGTACGACAACATAGGTCTGCTTGGCATCGGTATGAAGGGTGAACGAAGCGGATACGTGGTTCCAGATAAGATTAAATGGCTCACCCGCGACAACTGGGAAATTCGGGGCGGCGAGTTTTCGCCTGACGGCAAGCACATCACCTTCACCGCCAACGTCGATGGCAATGAAGAAATCTTTCTGCACGATCTTGCAACCGGCAAGTCCACATCCCTGCCGATTGCCAAGGGCGTGAATGAGCCCGCCGGCGGGCATTCCGCTTTCACCAAAGATGGCTCGCGACTGCTCTATTATCACAACGGCCCTTCCGCTCCCGGCGATCTTTGGGTTTACACGCTGGCCACCAGCAAATCGCATCAGGTTACTCATTCGCTCGTGGGCGGAGTGCGCTCGGAGGATATGGTTGAGCCTTACCTGGTGCACTATCCCAGCCGCGACGGCAAGTGGACCATCTCGGCGTTTCTTTACGTGCCCTACAACATGGCGCGGAACGGGCAGAACGCGGCCATCGTTTATGTTCACGGCGGGCCTACGTCTCAGACTATGAATTCGTTCAACCGCTTCGTGCAGTACGCCGCCAATCAGGGCTACATGGTGCTGGCGCCGAATTATCGCGGGTCGACCGGCTACGGCAAGGAATTCCAGCAGGCGAATCTGTTCGACATGGGCGGGGGCGATTTGCAGGACGTCTTGGCGGGAGTCGATTGGATCAAACAGACTGGCCATCTCGATCCGAAGAAGATCGCCGTGATGGGCGGAAGTTATGGCGGCTATCTAAGCATGATGGCGGTGACGAAGGCTCCCGAGGTTTGGGCTGCGGGCGTGCCGATTGTTCCTTTCGTGAACTGGTTCACGGAAATTGAAAATGAAGACCCGGTGCTGCAGCAATCGGATCTGGCGACTATGGGCGATGTGGTGAAGAATAAGACGCTTTACGAAGAGCGCTCGCCGATCAACTTTATCGATCAGGTGAAAGCGCCTTTGCTGTTGCTTGCCGGAGGACACGATCCGCGCTGCCCCAAATCAGAAACGCAGCAGGTCGTCGATGCCATCAAGAAGCGCGGCGGAACCGTCGACTACAAGATTTACGAAAACGAAGGCCATGGTTTCGCGCGGGTGGAGAATCAGATCGACGCTTACCAACGGGTTGCTGACTTTCTCTTGGCTCACGTGCAGCCTGCGGATTGCAGTTGCTCGCTGACCGAACAGTGATTTTACGGCGGCGGCGAAAAACACCTTAAGGCGGAGGGCTCCGGAGAACTGCGCGCGGAGGTTGCGGAGAAGATGGCTGCTGTGTTCTTCCCGGCTTTCATCGTCGGGATTGAGAGCTCACACTTTTTCGGATGGCTTCGATTAGGCCCGGGATGGTGAATTCTTTTGCGGCGATGTCCACCGGCAAACCCAGTTCGCGCAGGGTGGCGGAGGTCACCGGGCCGATCGAGGCGAAAAGAGTACCTGCAAAAGATGGCTTCTGTTTTCCCAGCAGCGCCACGAAGTTCTTTACCGTGGAAGAACTGGTGAAGGTAATTACGTGAGGACGGCGGCGGGGATGGGCCAGTGCCTTGCGCAGGCGTAATCGCGAGCTTCGCGGCACCACGGTCTCGTAAGCTTCTACCACATCCACGAGCGCGCCGGCCTGACGCAGTTCGCGGGGGATTACATCGCGAGCGATTTTGGCGCGGACCAGCAGTACGCGTTTACCCTTCACTCGGTCGCGCAGGCTGCGGACCACGGATTCGGCCACATATTCTTTCGGGACAACGGCTACTTTGGCGCCGCGCCCTTCGATGGCTTTTTGTGTGGCAGGACCAATGGCGGCTATGTGCAAGGTCGCAGCTGCAGATCGCGATTTTTTCTTCGCGGCCTTTACGGCATGAGTGAGGTCGCGCCCTTCCCGATGAAGCACGCCACCGAGCTTCAGCTTCTCCAGGCGCTCCCACATGGCGTCGACTCCGTTCACGCTGGTCAGGATGAGCCAATCGTAACCGGGGAGATTGCTCAGCGCTTCGTCGAGCGGCTTGAAAGAGCGGGGCTTGCGAATTTCTATGAAGGGGATTTCCAGCACGGTTGCGCCTAGTTTGCTCAGTTCGGTCGATAGCGCTCCCGCCTGATGGCGGGCGCGGCCTACCAGCACACGAACTCCGATCAACGGGCGGTGCTTTGTCTTGCTCATGGTTAGATTCGGGGGGCGGGAGTACCCGCCCCACAGCAGCTCATTTTTTCTCTCCCAGTTGCGCTTTCATCAGGCGGGCTACGCCTGAGATGGCCGTGTCCTGCGCTTTCTCCAGCGATGTTATGACATTCGCCTGCTCTTGTTTAGTCCGATTCTGGCTTAGCTTGAATTTGGCTTCAACTTTTGCGGCGGCGATTTCAAAACCAACTATGTGGCTCAGCATGCGTTCGCGGTAGCTCGGGCTCAGGCCTTCCCATTGCTCGCGATAGGCAGGCTCGAAGATTCCCATCAGCTCATTCAGCATGCCGTGCAAATCTTGCTCGGTGGAAAAGACCCGCGCACTACCGTAGACATGCACTGCTCCATAGTTCCAGGTGGGGACGCTTTCGACGCTCGTATAGTTGCTGGGCGAGATGTAGGAGTGGGGTCCGTGAAAAATGGTCAGGCACTCGGGGTGTTGTTCGAGATAGCGCCAGTGCGGGTTGGCTTTGGCTACGTGCCCGCGCAGGATGAGTTTCTCTTCCTCTTCGTGGACCGAGAGCGGGAGGTGGGTGGCGAAGGGTCCGTCTTCGGTGGATGAGATCAGAATCGCGAAAGGATTCGCCCGCATGAAGGCGATGGTGTCGTCGTGGTGGCGCTCGCGAAAGTGCTCGGGGATGTACACAGTTTGATTTTCTTTCGCCCCTTCAGGGCTTGCCTCATGCTGGCCGGCAGTTCCCACAGCTTACGCTGTGGGCTCTACATCGTTTCGCCGCTTTGCGGCTTGGGCCGCGCGGGATCCGGCTTCTTTTTTACGTGCAGGAGCTTCTCTACTTCGGCAATTACTACGCCCGCTTTGTCTTTTACTTCCACTAAGAATACGGGCTCGTACTTTGACAGCGTCTTTAGTTTCTCGCGAATGTCTTCGATCTGGCTATCGGATAAACGAAATTCTGCGCGCACGGTTCCCCGCCCCGGCTTGCGGTAGCGGATGGTCGCGGCTTTGTCCCAGACGATGTAGTCGCGGCCCAGGTTCGCCATCAGCATCAGCATATAGAAGGCGTCGGTCAGGGCAAAGAGGGATCCGCCGAAGTGCGTGCCTACATAGTTGGCGTTCCAGAAACGCAGCTTCATCTCGACGTCGATCGATTTCATGTCGGGGGCGATACGGGCGACGCGAATGCCAGCGCCTAGAAAGGGCGGCCAGAGGTTGATCCAGCGGCGGAGTGCGCGGGAATTCTTGGTGCCGCCGAGAAGTTGCAGGAGGACGCCGCCGCTTTTCATGGGTAAGCTGGGATCACGGTTGGGGTGGGACGGCGAGACCGCGGCCGTAGACTCCTTCTAGGATTTCGTCGCCGCCGCGGCGGAGCAGGTCTGCGCCCGCGTCGTTGCCGAGCCTTACCGGATCGTCTCCGTCGCGGGAGTCGCGGAGCAATTTGGATCCGTCGGGGTCGGCTACGATGGATTCAAGATGAAGTTTGCCGTTGCGAACTTCGGCAAATGCGCCGATCGGAACTTGGCAGCCTCCGCCGAGGCGGTTGAGGAGGGCGCGCTCGCAGGTGGTGGCGGCGCGGGCGGCGGGATCGTTCAGGAACGCGAGAGGATCGCGCGTGGCGGCGTCGCCTTGGCGGATTTCGATGCCGAGCGCGCCTTGACCGGCGGCGGGGCACATGATTTCGGCGGGGATGATCTGTTTTATCAACTCCGTTTTGCCCAGGCGCTTCAGGCCGGCCGAGGCGAGGATGATGGCATCGTATTCCCCTTGTTCGAGCTTGCGCAGGCGCGTGTCGACGTTGCCGCGCAGGGGATGGATGTGGAGATCGGGGCGGATGGCTTTGAGTTGCGCCTGGCGGCGCAAGCTGGACGTGCCTACGCGCGCGGCTTGCGGCAGCTCTTCGATTTGCGAATAGTGGCGCGAGCAGAAGGCGTCGCGCGGATCTTGACGCTCGGTGATGGCGGCGATTTGGAATCCGGGTGGGAGTTCGGTGGGCAAGTCCTTCAACGAATGCACCGCCAGATCGACGCGTCCGGCAGCCAGGGCTTCTTCAATTTCTTTGGTGAACATGCCCTTGGTGCCGACCATGGCCAGAGCGACGTCGGTTATTTTGTCGCCGGTGGTGTGGATGATTTCGATTTCAACTTCGTGGCCGCGCGCGCGCAGAAGGGCGGAGATGTGGTTGGATTGCCAGAGGGCGAGTTGCGAACCGCGGGAGCCGATGCGGAGCTTAGGCATAGTGGAGGACCCCGCGCAAGGGGAACAAAAACAAAAGGCGGCCGCGGTTTAAGCAATTCATAATGTCCCAAACATTCCCCATGGACGCAGCTTCACGCTTACAGTCGGTCGTTGACCGGTGTCTTTCGCCCCTCCTGGACTGGACTCTGATTTTCGATCGTACCCACGCTTACGCCGTGGGCTGTAGTTTTTCGTCGCTTCGCGACCGCCTCAGTGGCGGGTCTCTCCTTCTTTCTTACCTGGCGATTCTCTTGCTGCCTGCGACGCCGGGCCTTTTTCCTTGTCATGCAGATTAAACAGCCTGCGCACCACATCGATCACAGTGGTAGCTTCGGCCTCGCGGGCGGCAGTCTTCAGCGTCGTGATCGGCGTATGCATGACCTTGTTGATGATGCCGCGGGTCAACGCTTCGACGGCCATCTCTTGTTCGGGCGTTAGCGGGCCCATGCGGCCCCGTACTCGGTCGATTTCGGCTTGGCGGATCGTTTCCAAATGATCTTGCAGGCTCACGATCGTCGGCACCACATCCAGCGTGTGCAGCCTGGCTTCGAAGCGCTCGACTTCGCCGGTGATGATTGCCTCGGCTAGTTCGGCTTCGTGGCGGCGGTCGGCTACGTGGGTGCTTACGGCTTGCTGCAGGTCGTCGATGTCGTAGGCGAAAATGCCGTCCAGCTTCGCCATCTCCGGCGAAACGTCGCGGGGGACGGCGATGTCGATGAAGAACATTGGCTTGTTCTTGCGGCGGGCGAGGAATTGTTCACCGTGCTCACGGCGGAAGATCGCTTTCGGCGAGCCGGTTGAGGTGATGACGATATCGGCACGGTCGCAGGAGTTGTAGAGGTCTTCGAACTTGATGGCCTGACCGTTGAAGCGCTGGGCGAGTCCGATGGCGCGCTCGTAGGTGCGATTGGCTACGAAGATCGAGGCGCAGCCGTGGGCCATGAGGTGGCGGGCCGCGAGTTCGCTCATCTTGCCTGCGCCTACGATGAAAACATTCTTGCCTTGCAAAGTGCCGAAGATCTTTTTAGCCAGTTCGACCGCGACTGACGCGATCGAAACCGAAGACGATCCCACCGCGGTCTCCGTGCGCACGCGTTTGGCGACGGCGAAGGCGCGGGTAAAGAGCTGATCGAGTTGGCCGCGTACCGCGCCCACGGCGCGGGCCGTGGCATAGGCCTCTTTCACCTGGCCTAAAATCTGGGCTTCGCCGACCACCATGGAATCGAGGCTCGAAGCCACGCGGAAAACGTGACGGACCACATCTTTTTCGCGGAACTCATAGAGGTGCGCGTCCAACTCTTCGGCCGATAGGTGAAAGTGCTCGTGCAGGAAGCCGCGCAGGTCGGCGGAGCCGTTGGTGGTGTGCGTAATCATCTCGACGCGGTTGCAGGTGGAGATGATCATGGCCTCTTCGATTCCGGGATGAGCGGTGAGATCGCGGCAGCAATCGGGCAGGCGCGATTCCGGGATGGCGAGGCGCTCGCGCACCTCAAGGGGCGCGCTCTTGTGATTCACGCCGATGAGCTGATATCTCATGAGGCGAACCTGTGGATGGTCGAGAAGTAGTTGGCGGCCCAGGCCACGATCGCGGCCACGAAGGCGCAGGTCGCGAGCACGGCGGCGCGGCGGCCGCGCCAGCCCGAGTTCCAGCGGGTGACGACCATGATCATGTAGACGACCCACATCAGAATCGACAACAGAATCTTGGGATCGGCGAAGTCGACGCGGCCGTAGGTGGACATCGCCACCACTGAGCCGGTAATCAATCCCAGCGTCATGAACGGAAAGCCAAGCAGCAGAGAACGATAGCCGATCTGGTCGATGACTTCGAGGGCGGGCAAAAAAGAAATCAGGCTGCTGGGCTTTTTGGCTTTGAGCCGGCTCTCCTGCAGCAGGTAGAGCAGGCTGGCGCCGAAGCTGAGCACGAGCGCGGCATAGCCGGTGAAGATCAGGATGATGTGCGCGATGAGCCAGCCCTTATGCTGCACAAAAGCCATTTGCAGCACGGGTTGCTCGTCGATGGCGGCGACGAAGGTCAGGAAAAACACCACGGGAAACACGACCACGCCTGGCGACGTGGTTTTATAAATGGCGTAGATGAGCATGAAAAATGTCATGGAAAAAAACGCCAGGAGGGATTCCCCGTTGTGCACCGAAGCCCAGACCACATGGCCGGAAAGAAAAAGCTCGACCAGCGAAACGAAATGAAAGACCATGCCGAGGCTGGCGGCATGAAGCGCGATGCGGCTGAAAAGGTCGCTGGTGCGGCTGAGCGCGAAGAACGCGTAGATCAGGCCGATGAAGTAGCAAGCCAGCGCGAAGCGAAGCCAAAGCAAAGCCATAAAGTCAGGTAAGTATCAGAGTTGGCTGAGCTGAATGCAAGCCCTTACGGGACGCGGAGTTCCCCGACAGTCTTCCACTGAATCCCCAGCACCCTGTTGCCATCCACGCATTATATTCTGCACAGAGAGTGGGCAGGGAGAAACGGTGAGCATCACGGGCGAGTGTGATGGGCATCACAGGGTGGATGAAAGCCTCGCGCCCTGATCGATTGCCTTCTCCGGCCGGCAGTCTATTCGCAATTGAGGGTCGCGGTGCCGGAGACCATCGGTACATTCTTGGCGTCGAGAGGAAGCTTGGGGTCGCTGGGAGCGCTGGCGGTGATGATCACTCCCGAGGACGTCGAAAAACACACTGCCACCCCGGTGGGGTTCATGCCCGCGCAGCCTTCGGGAGTGCACCACAGCGGGACACCTGACCAGCTTCCACTCCAATTCACCGGCAGTGGAGTTACGGTCACGGGTGGCGCGCTGAAAGTTCCGGTGGCAACAAACTTGACCTCTGGACTCGCCGCGGGGCGTTGCCGACAGTTGGGCTGATGGAAATGGATGGCAGCGTGCGGGTCGAGGAGCCGCCGCAACCGAGCGTCATGGTGACCAGAGAGACTACGAGCAAGGAAACTGCGTGGGGGTAGAAGGCCTGAGCGATTCCAGCGGCACCTCCGGGAGCGAGGGAACGACAAACGGCTTCCGCAAAGCATAACTTATGGAGCGCGGGTAGAGTCAAAGGCAAAAGCAAAATGGGTAGTGCGCTAGATTGCTGGGGGCGGTTAGGTAGCGCCGGCCTGCCCGAGCTTGCCGAGGGGGCGTCCTCGCCCTCGGCGCGGCGGGCGTGATGCCCGCCGGACGGCCGCCGGGCGGCGGCGCTACGATCGTGCCGCGGGAACTTGAACACTATTGGCAAAAGCAAAAGCAGCAAGAGTGTCCGCGCAAACTGTGGCCGGTCGCTACAGCTTCATTCCACTCCCAGGCTTGTCAGGGTCTGGTCCAGCGTGGCCGCATCGAGCACCAGCCGGCGGCCTTGGGCTTTCAGATCTTCCAGTTCGTCGAAGGCGCTGAAGAGGCGCAGCTTGGCGGCGGCGTACTGCTCGTTTTCGGTGAGCGGGCGAGCGTGGTGTGCGGCCCAAGCGGTCGCCGATCTCTCGGGAAGAAAAATGCTAACCGCGAAGGTGAGCTTTCGATCGAAAGTTACGTCGAAGACGAATTCCGTGGCTGGGGCTTCGGGGTCGTCGCCGAGGGCGGAGCGTTTGCCGACGAAGTAGTACTGGTAGACCCAGCCCTGAGCGCCGGCGTAGGTCTTGAGGCGACGGATCGTCTTCTCGGACGACATGGTGACATTATCAATGGTTGTGAAGGATTTGTCTCAGCTTCTGGCTGTCGTCGAGTTTGACATCGCGGGCCGGAAAAGCGGTCGAGCTGCGCTCGACGGACAGCGGAGGGCGGCTGTCTCCACATTTTCTTTTCCGCATTGGCTTTTCCACATTTTCTTTGCTCCATTGTTTTTTCCCGCATCGCCTTTCCCGGCGTAACCTTTCCAGCACTTCGGTGCAGAACTGACGAATACCGTAGCTGCGCGACTTTGCCGATGGCTTCTGCAGGAGGAGTCTTTTCGCGCCATGGTGCCGGCTTGGAATTGGATCGCTCTGGGGGTTTTGGCGGCGCTCGCCGTCTATCTGCAATTTCGCGTCTATCAGGTCGAGCGCGAGGCGAAGAAACGCGACGAGCTCTTCAAGATTGTGACGGAAAATGCGGCCGACATGATAGCGCTGGTGGATGTGAAAGGAAGGCGGCTTTACAACAGTCCGGCTTACAAAAGAATTCTGGGGTATTCCGCCGCGGAACTCAGCGCCACTTCGGCGTTCGATCAGATTCATCCCGAGGATCGTTTCAACGTGTTGCAGGCGGCGCAAGAAGCGCGGAGCACGGGCTTGGGCAGAAAGTTGGAGTATCGCATCCGGCACAAAGACGGGACTTGGCGCGTGTTGGAGTCGATGGCCGGAACTATCCGCGACGAAAACGGCGACGTTGCCAAGCTGGTGATCGTGAATCGCGACGTCACCGATCGCAAACGAGCCGAGGAATTAGCCGAGCACAATTCTTTTCATGATGGCCTGACTGGACTGCCCAATCGGCGGCTTTTTCTCGATCGCCTGCAGAATTTATTCGAGCGCTCGCAGCGCACTCCGGATCGCCAATACGCTTTGCTGGTTGCGGATTTGGACGGTTTCAAAGCGCTCAACGACACGCTGGGCACGGCCATCGGGGACGAGGTGATCGCAGAGACAGGCCGGCGTATGGAAACTTGCCTGCGCGATGAGGATACGATTTCCCGCGTGATCGAAGAGGTCCCGGGAAAACATCCTGTGTTATCGCGCATGGGAGGCGATGAATTCACCATGCTGCTCGAAGGAGTTACCGATCCCAGCGACGCTATGCGGGCCGCGAAACGAATTCTCGGCGCCATGATTCCGCCATTCGTAGTGAAAGGGCGCGAGGTTCGGGCCTCGGTGAGCGTGGGCATTGCTTTGAGCAATCCCGCCCACAAGCGTGCGGACCAACTTCTGCAGGATGCCGACGTGGCGGTGCGGCGGGCCAAAACCTTGGGAGGCGCGCGCTGCGAAGTGTTTGATGAAGCCATGCACACGCGGGCCGTGAATCGACTGCAGCTGGAATCGGAATTGCGAGAGGCTTTGGCGAAGAACGAGTTTCGCGTCTATTACCAGCCGATCGTGAAATTAGACACGAAGCAGATCACTGGATTTGAGGCGCTGCTGCGCTGGCAGCATCCGGAACAAGGCTTGATTTCGCCTTATAAGTTTATCGATGCCGCCGAAGACGTGGGCTTGCTCTCGGCGACCGGGCACTGGCTGATCTTGCAGGCGTGCCGGCAGTTGCGCGCCTGGGAGCAGAAGGATCCAAGCCTGGCGGCGGTGAATATTAGCGTCAATCTCTCGGCCAAGCAATTTGCCGATGCGCGCTTCGTGCCGGATTTGCAGTCGGCCATTCGCGAGAGCGGTGTCGAACCTTCACGGCTACAACTGGAGATGACGGAGGATGTGGCCGCAGCGGACCCTAAGTTGACGATCACGGTGGTTTCTTACCTTAAGCATCTGGGCATCGGAGTGATCATCGATAACTTCGGAGCGGGAGATTGCTCCCTGAGCGGGCTGCGACAGTTTCCCATCGAAGCCTTGAAGATCGACCGCTCGCTCGTCGGAGAGATGCTGGCCGACCGCGGCGCTTATGAGACCGTCGACCTGCTGCTGATGCTCGCGCGCAAGTTAAAATTGCAGGTGATTGCCGAAGGCATTGAAACCGCCAAGCAACTGGAGAGCCTGCGCGCACTGGGCTGCGACCTGGGACAAGGATATTTTTTCTCGCCGCCGGTTGCCGCGGAAGCGGCGGGAGCTCTGCAGATCGCGCTCAGCCCCGCCGCGCAGACCAAGGCCGCGCGCGTGCAGTAATGCGTCAGCAACCGGCGTGCTCTTCTCTTCTCTTCTCTTCTCTTCTCTCCTCTCCTCTTCTCTACTCGATGCGAGTTTCTCAGTGCGAGTTCTATCGATGCCCGCGCATCGCGCTTAGTGTCGGCCTTGGTTCCCCGTATTCCGCACTCCCGCTAAACTCTCTATTGTAGAAATCGATCCTCATGCTCAGTTCCACGGCGAAGCACGTCCGTCGCACCTCCTGGGTGGTCGGTGGCCTGGAGGCCGGAGCGGTGCTGTTCATCCTGGGCCTGGTACTTCTGCATCTCAATCCCTTTTGGCATTTTGACGAGGGTGGCTTTCTCGATTGGCGGCTGCGCTGGTGGAATAACGTGGGTCAGGTTCTCATGGGCGCGGGCTGGTTGACGGAAGCGCTGGCGTTGGTGGCGAGCGCGGCGGCGATTGCCTCGCATTTCGCCGGCCGCCGAGCTTGGCCTTACCGAGTCGCGGCGCTGCTGGTCATTTGCGTTTTGATCTGGGTCTTTTCCGTCGGCATGGTTCGCGATTTGGATGCACACTTTGAATGGAATTCATCCGACGGCTTTACCGCGTTCCGCTTGCAGTCCCCCGATGACGCTTCGGGAAGTGGGCAGCCGGCCGGCGGTCCGCTCCTGAATTCGATTGTTGCCCTCGAGATTCAGCCGGTGCTGCGCGGCTATTTCAGAGTGAACGACTGGCGAGCGATGAATGGGGAGTTGAGTATTAAGCTGGCCAGAATTCTTCCCATGGCTTGGCCGGTCGCGCTCGGCAGCGGCGGGGAGATTCTGGAAGATCCCGACGAGACCGATCTGATGCGGGCGGCCGCGCATGGCGACTTGCAAACAGTGCAGCAGTTGTTGGCTGGCAATCCTCATCCCAACGTGAACGCTCTCGACCAGGGCGGGCAGACTGCGCTGATCCTGGCTTGCCAGAACCCGAAAGCTAATCCGGACGTGGTGAAGGCGTTGCTGGCCGCGAAAGCGGATGTGAATCTGCGCAGCCGCGACGGATACACCGCGCTCACCTGGGCTCACGCGCGAAACAATACTCAGGTGAGCAACGTGCTGCGGCGCGCCGGGGGCAGGCCATAGAGGGTTTTTTTTAAAAGCGCAGTCCTCTATTCTTCAGCAGCGCCGGCAAGTGTATAAGTGAGAACTGAATCCACTCTCATTCCGGACGGCCCCATCCATGCTGATTGCGAAGCGAACTGCGATTCCGTGCATTACCTTGTGCTTGAGCCTGTCCTTGAGCCTGACCTCGGCGGCGCAGCAGAAGCCTTCTCCGCTTGCGCCCTATGTGAAGGAAGCGGCGCCGCTGCTGGTGCTGGAGCATGTGCGGCTTATCGACGGCACCGGCTCCGCGTCCCAGGAAGATATGCGCATCGATATCGCCGCCGGCAAGATCACCGCTGTCCAAGCCGCCAGCGCGCACAGCCCATATCCGCCCAACGCCAAGGTGCTGGACATGACCGGAAAGACCGTGATCCCCGGCCTGGTCGGCATGCACGAACATCTTTTTTATCCCACGCCGCAGCAACCCCAGAGTGGAGTCGGGTTCTATGGCGAGGCCGCGGACAGCGCTCCGCGCCTCTACCTGGCGGGCGGCGTGACCACGGCGCGAACTGCCGGTAGCGTGGAGCCTTACACCGACCTGGAACTGAGGCGAGAGATCGACGCAGGCCTGCTGCCCGGACCCAAACTCGACGTGACCGGCCCCTACCTGGAGGGCAAAGGCACCTTCGCGCTCCAGATGCACACGCTTGCGGATGCGGCCGACGCGGCGCGCACCGTGGATTATTGGGCCGCCGAGGGTGTGACCTCGTTCAAGGCCTACAATTACCTCACCGCTGACGAGCTGAAGGCGGCCATCGACCGCGCTCACGCCCACGGGCTCAAAATTACCGGGCACCTTTGCTCCATCGGATTCAGGCAGGCCGCCGCGCTGGGCATCGATAACTTGGAACATGGCCTGTCGGTCGATACCGAGTTCTTCCCGGGGAAGAAGCCGGACGAGTGTCCCGGATTTGTGGCGAATTTGACTGATGTCGAGAAAAATGTGGTGGTGGATGGGCCCGAGGTGCGGGAGACGATCCGCGAGCTGGTAGCGCACCACGTGGCCATTACCTCGACGCTGGCGGTGATTGAGACCTTCGGGTCGAATCGCCCGCCCATGGAGCGCGAGAGCGCGGCTCTCAAGACGCTCTCGCCGCAAGCCGCAAAGGAGTATCTGTTAGGCCGCTCGCAGATGGCGGAGCGCGACCTGGGCGGGCCCATGCTGAAAAAAGAGATGAACTTTGAGCGCGAGTTTGTGGCCGCCGGCGGACTGCTGATGGCGGGCTGCGACCCCAGCGGCTACGGCGGCGTGGTGCCGGGCTTCGGAGATCAGCGCAATATCGAGTTGCTGGTTGAGGCCGGCTTCTCGCCGGTCGAGGCGATCCGCATTGCCGCGCTGAATGGGGCAATCTACATGGGCAGAGAGGCGAGCATCGGATCGGTCGCGCCGGGTAAGGCCGCCGATTTGGTAGTGTTGGGCGGCAATCCGGCGGAGAAGATTGAAAACGTGGAGAAGGTTGAACTGGTGTTCAAAGACGGCGTGGGTTTCGACTCCGCAAAGCTGATTCAATCCGTCCCCGAGTTGGTGGGCTTGCGGTGAGCACGCGCAGGCGCGGTGAACGCAAAGGAGACCTGCATTTTCACGCGAACTCTATCAATCCGCCTGGCCGATCCGCAAACAGTAACCATTGGGATCTTCCAACCTAACTTCGCCCTTGGGCATGTATTGAGGGTAAGTACCCGGCGATACGCTCCCTGCCGCCGCGATCAAGGGTTGCCGCAAGGCGATGAGATTCGGCGCGTAGCGGTCGAAGAGTACGGATCGCTGGCGGGCAGCAACCGGATTTTCGGCGCGCGAAAGCATCCGATGCGCTTGCTCGCATTCGATGTGCGCCCAACGCAGCTCGCCGGCAACTCTTAAACTGTTGCGCAGTCTCATGCCCAACCGCTGGAAGAAGTCGATGGAGCGCTGCTCATCGGCGACGGAGGCGATGGCAATGAGCCCCGTAGCCCGATCTCGGCGCTGGGCTCAACTTTCGCGGGTTCAGCCATCGATTTTGGCCTCGCGCAGTTGTTTCACCGCCGTCTCGGAGCTGACCGGGGAGTAGTAGACCTCCTTAAACGTGTAAGAGCGAGCTTTCGCCGCGAGCACAGGCAGAATCTCGATGTGCCAGTGGTAATCGTCGTCGATGGTTTTCCAATAGCCCAGAGTCTTCGAAGGATGCAGGCTGTTGGGCGAGGTGTGCAGCACCAGATGGAAACCCTCGGTGAGCGCCCGCACGCGCTGCAGAGTGCGGCGTAGCAACGCGGCGAGATTCACTCGCAGGCCGGGCCTGGATAGCCCGGTGCGCTCGAATGAGGCTTCGTGTTTGCGCGGTAGAATCCAGGTCTCGTAAGGGATGCGCGGGGCGTAAGGTCCGACGGCCACGTAGTCGCCGCGAGCTTCAATGACGCGTGAGGCTTGGCGCTCCTCCTGGTTGAGGATGTCGCAGAATACGCAGCGCTCTTTGGAGGCGAAATATTCGCGGCTGGCGCGCAGTTCGTAAAGCACGCGCCTGGGCACAAACATCGTGGCCGTAATTTGGGAAGTGGGGTGGCTGAATTCCTGGCCGGCATTGGGACCGTAGTCCTTGAAGAAGCTGACGTATTTGATGCGCGGGTCGTGCTTGAGATCGAGAATGCGTTCCGCGGCCAGGCGCAGGAACTGGCCGATCTCGTCGTCGCTGGCATTCCACAAATGGCGGTCGTGCCGGGGGTTCTCGACCAGGACTTCGTGCGCGCCGACGGAACTCATGCAGTCGTAAATGCCGTCGCCGCGGCGGCCGGGCTCGCCCTCAATATGATAGAGAGGGGTGGGGTGCACAACCGAGCGCGCCGACCACGCTCCGCTGCTGGGCATGGAGGAAATCACTTGCGGCGAGTCCGCGGAATCCGGGCAAAAACGGCAGGCGCCCTCGGTCCGTGGGCTTTCGGCAGGATCGTCGCCGGTGATGACCCACGAGCGCGTGATGGGATCTTTGCGGAGCTCCATGCCCTAGGAAAGCACTGCAGGAGAACGCGCGTCAACTGGCATAACGCCCTCCCCATCAAAAATGCGTACGAAAGGCGAGGATGGGCTTTGTTATAATCCGCCGCAAGCCCCTTATTGCTGCCGAGATCGAACTCGCGATATCGATGCCTGAGCCGTCCACTCCGCTGATGCGGCAATATGCCGCCGTCAAGAAAGAACATCCGACCGCGCTGCTTTTTTTTCGCCTGGGGGATTTCTACGAGCTGTTTTTCGATGACGCCATTGTGGCCGCAAAAGAGTTGCAGATTACCCTGACTTCGCGCAACAAGGAGAAAGGCATCGCCGTGCCCATGTGCGGCGTGCCTCATCATGCGGCGGAAGGCTATATCGGGAAGCTGATCCGCAAGGGTTTCAAGGTCGCCATCTGCGAGCAGATGGAGGAGGCGCGGCTCGCGAAGAAACACCTGGGCACGAAGTTGGTGAGGCGCGAAGTAACGCGGGTGGTCACTCCCGGCACTGCTGCGGATGCGCTGCTGGGCTCGGAGGAAAATAATTTTCTCGCAGCCCTGGCGCAGGTCGGAGATCGCGTCGGGTTTGCGGCGCTCGATCTTTCCACCGGCGAATTTCGGGCCACGGAATTCTCCGGCGATAGCGCGCTGCAGAGAATACAAGAAGAGCTGGAACAACTGCGGCCGAAGGAAGTGTTGTATGGCTCAGGGGCGCCCTTGTTCGACGCAAACATCGGCCGTTCTCAAGCAAACTTGCCGCGACCGTCCGGCGCGGCGTGCACCGAAACTCCGCTCGACGATTGGATCTTCTCGCCCGACCATTCCATTCCGCTGCTGGAAAATCATTTCGGAGTGTTGTCGCTCGAGGGATTCGGTTTGGCGGGACGAACCGCCGCAGCCGCAGCCGCGGGAGCGATCCTTTATTATGTGCGAACGACGCAGCGCGGGTCGCTCGACCACGTCGACCGCATCGGCTGGTACGAGCGGCAGAACTGCCTAGTGCTGGATGCGGTCACGGTCAGAAATCTGGAGATGATTGAGCCCCTATTCGCGGGCGCGGATGCGGGGGTCACTCTGTTCCGCTCCATCGATGCCACGATTACGCCCATGGGCAAGCGGCTGCTGCGGGCATGGTTGCTGCGTCCCTCGCTCGATCTCGCCGAGATTAACGCGCGCCTGGATGCCGTGGACGCGGGCGTGAGCGAGACCATCGCGCGCGAGGAACTGCGTCGCGCCCTCGATGGCGTGCTCGACCTGGAGCGGCTTTTAAGCCGGGTCACGCTTGAGACTGCGAATCCTAGAGACGTGCTGGCCCTGGCGGCGTCACTGGCGAAAATTCCTGCGATCAAGAATGCGATGCGGGCTTTAGCGGCCGTGCGTCTGACGACTCTGCTCGGGACGCTCGCTGAATTACGCGACTTGCGCGAGCGCATCCAGACCACGATCACTCCCGAACCGCCGCTGAGCTTTGCCGATGGCGGCGTGATTGCTGCCGGAGTCGATCGCGATCTTGATGACTTGCGCGAGCTCTCGCGCAACAGCAAGCAGGTGCTGGCGCAGATTGAGCAGCGGGAGCGCGGGCGGACCGGCATCTCATCGCTGAAAGTTAAGTTCAATTCCATCTTCGGCTACTACATCGAGGTCTCGAAGCCAAACCTGCATCTGGTTCCGCAAGATTACGAACGCAAGCAAACTCTGGTGGGCGCGGAGCGCTTCACCACGCCGGAGTTGAAAGAATATGAAAGCAAGATTCTCGATGCCCAGGAAAAGATCGTAGAAATCGAGCGGCGATTGTTCACGGAGTTACGCATTGCGATTGCCGCCGAGGCCAGGCGAATTCGGCAGACCGCGCTGGCTCTGGCTGAAGTGGATGTGCTGGCCGCGCTGGCGCACGTTGCGGCTCTGCGCAATTATTGCCGGCCGCGATTCGCGGCTGAGTCTGGCGATTTGGAAATTATCGAAGGCCGGCATCCCGTGATCGAGCAGCGGGAGATGGCCGGGGGCAGCGAGCGCTTCGTCCCCAACGATCTCTATTTGAATGCGGCCACGCACACGATTCTGCTGCTGACTGGGCCGAACATGGGCGGCAAGTCCACTTACCTGCGGCAGACGGCGCTCATCGTAATTCTGGCGCAGATGGGCTCGTTCGTTCCGGCGCGATCGGCGCGGCTGGGCGTGGTCGATCGCGTATTCACCCGCATTGGAGCGAGCGACAATCTCGCGCGCGGGCGCTCGACCTTTATGGTCGAGATGACCGAGACGGCGGCAATCCTGCATACCGCGACCGAGCGGTCGTTGATCCTGCTCGATGAAGTAGGCCGTGGAACCTCCACTTATGATGGCCTGGCGATTGCGTGGGCGGCAGTTGAATATCTGCATGCGCGGGTGCGGGCCAAGACTTTATTCGCCACGCATTATTTCGAACTCACGGAATTGGCCGAGCAGTTGTCGGGGGTGGGAAATTATCACGTTTCGGTGAAAGAAACCGGCGGCGGAATCGCCTTCTTGCGTAAGGTTGAGCCGGGCGCGGCCGATCGCAGCTACGGTATCGAGGTTGCTAAGCTTGCCGGTCTGCCCTTCGAAGTAATCACGCGCGCGCGCGAGGTGCTGGCCAAGCACGAGTCGGCCGAACGCGAACTTACCGAGCATCTCTCGCCCGGGGGGACGCCTCCGCCAACGCAATTAACGATCTTCACGGCGCTCTCGCAGCCCGTGGTGGAAAAGCTGCGCGAGGTGGATTTGAACCGGCTTACTCCGCTGGAAGCGTTGAATCTGCTGGCGGAGCTAAAGCAGCAGATTGAGTAGCCCTTTGGCAGGACGGAGACAGGGATCGAGTGGACCCGACGAAACAAAGCCAAGCCTTAGTAACCACAGTCGATTGCAACCAGGGCATGATCGCTCAAGTGGTATTGGCGCTCTTGTTCTGTGCCGCGGCCATCATCTTGGAAACACGGCATCTCATTTTGAACCAGGTCCCCCGGCCTTCGCGAATTGCAGTCCTCTTCGCTGTCGGCTGCTTGGTGCCTGCCATTCGGTTCAGAAATGTTCTCCTCAAGTTGGCTCTCGCCTGGATCGGCGTTCAGGAGTTAACTCGAATCATCCTGGCCAAATTCACTCTCCCCACGCCCTCAAGCATCTCGCCGCCATGGGAGGTGGTGTGCTAACAAACATCGGCCTGCTGAGGATCATCTTTGCCGGCGTGAACGGGCTTCGGTCCGTGATTCACCGGATGCCAATACTCAAGCCGCAGGAGCCAGCTTCGTGAGCGGGCATGGGCATGTCGGCCAACTTCTCATCGTCGGCTTCGACGGTACGGAAATGTCGCGGTCACTCTCTTCTGTGCTAACGCGGTTGCAACCCGCAGGCGTGATTCTATTCGCGCGCAACATTAAGAGCGCAGAGCAAACTTGGCGCCTGCTTTGCGATTGCCAGAAGTGCGTCGCCACGCCGCTGTTTACTTGCGTCGATCTTGAAGGCGGGCTGGTCGACCGCTTCCGCGACGTGCTCGGTCCCGCGCCCTCTGCGGCCGATGTGTTCGCAACCGGCGACCGCAGGCTCTTCCGCAAGCACGGAGAGATGATCGGCGAGAACTGCCGCGCCCTGGGATTCAATGTCGACTTCGCTCCTGCGCTTGATCTGGCGCTCGCAGCCTCGCGCAGCGTGCTGGGTTCGCGTGCGGTCTCAGCCAATCCTCGCGACACGATTGCTTACGCGCAACAGTTCCTCGCCGGCCTTCAGAAGTCACGAGTGCTCGGATGCGGCAAGCACTTCCCCGGCCTCGGCGAAGGCAAGCTCGATAGTCATCATGAACTCCCGGCCATCGAGAAGCCGCTGAAAAAGCTATGGGCGGAAGATTTGCTGCCCTACCGCATGCTCCGCGGGCAGTTGCGGCTGCTGATGATTTCGCATGCGGCGTATCCGCAGGTCACGGAAGATAGCACTCCGGCATCTCTTTCGAAGGTTTGGATCACGGACATTCTGCGCAAACGCATCGGCTACCGTAATCTGGTCGTGTCCGATGATCTGGAGATGGGCGCGGTTCTCTCCGCGGCTCCGATCAGCACGGCTGCGGTTGAATTCATACGCGCCGGCGGAGATTTGTGCTTGATCTGCCATCGCGAGGACTACATCGCGCAGGCTTACGAAGAATTGGTGAAGACGGCGGAGCGCGATCCCAAGTTCGCCAGGCGCGTCGAAAACTCGGTCAGGCGCGTGCTCGCGTTCAAAAAGAAATCAGGGGATTTAACGCGCCGCGGCAAAGAGCCGTCGCGCGCGACCGTCGAGAAGCTTTCGCGGCAGTTGTGGGAATTCGGGGAGCAGGTGCGGTTGCAGGCCGTTATTCGGGACGACACAGATCGTGTAAGTAAAAATAACGTCATCAAAGCGCACCGGGCTTCGCGATAGCGGATGGCAAAGAAAACCATGATTGTGGCGGGAGTGATGAGCGGAACCTCCGCCGACGGGATCAACGTGGCGCTGGTGCGCATCGGAGGAGGTGGCCGACGATCTGTGGAATTGCTCGGACATGCGGAATACGCCTATCCCGCGAAAGTTCGCGGCGCAGTTCTAGCCCTGATGAATGCCTCGGAAGCAAGCGTGGCCGATTTGGCACGATTGAATTTTCTGCTGGGCGAGCTTTACGCCGACGCGGTGATGGCGAGCGAAGGGCAATTCAAATTGAAAACCGAGTTGATCGGCTGCCACGGGCAAACGCTTTATCATCAGGGGGAGGCTGCGCGTTTTCTCGGGCGCAGAGTGTGCGCCACCTGGCAAAGCGGCGAAGCCGCCATCGTCGCCGCGAGAGTAGGCGCGCCGGTGGTCGGCGATTTTCGGCCGGCAGACATGGCTGCCGGCGGCAAGGGCGCGCCTCTGGTTCCTTTTCTCGACTACCTGCTGTTTCGCGATGCGGGCATAGGCAGGATCGTGCAAAACATTGGCGGCATCGCGAACCTCACGGCGATCCCGGCAGGCGCAGCCCCGGATATCGTGATTGCATTCGATACCGGGCCGGGCAATATGGTGATCGACGCGGTTACCGAGAAGTTTTTCGGGAGGCCGTTTGATCGGGACGGGAGAATCGCGGCTACCGGAAATGTGCTGGCCAAGATCGTTGACCAGTTTTCGCAACGCAGCTTTTTCAAGTGGAAGCCTCCTAAAACGGCGGGGCGGGAAGAATTCGGGCGCGAGTTTGTGCGCGAATTTGTTCGCGCCTGCGGGCGCGCGCGGAAACAGGACGTGGTTGCCACGGCTACGGCGCTGACCGCGAATACGATCGCGGATGCCGTGCGGCGCCTTGGCCGGACTTCACCAGCCGGCGAGAAGCCGCGCCCCAGGCGGGTTTACCAGGAAATGGTTCTCTCCGGCGGCGGAGCGAAGAACTCGACGCTGGTGGCCATGTTAAGCGCCGAACTTGCGACGCTCGGGGTGCGGCTGCGCTTCTCCGACGAATTCGGTTTGCCCTCGGCGGCAAAAGAGGCGGTAGCGTTCGCGGTTCTGGCTTACGAAACCTGGCAGCGGAGGCCCTCGAATCTCCCGTCGGCGACTGGGGCCAAACGCGCCGCCGTGCTGGGCAAGATTTCATATCCATAATTTTAAGAGCGGGAGCTTGAGCGAACGGCGATGGCGATTTATATTGCGATGCTGCGCGGGATCAACCTAGGCGGGCACAAGAAAATCAAGATGGACGCGCTGCGGCAAACATTTGAGAAACTCGGATTCGAGCAGGTGCAGACCTATATTCAGAGCGGCAATGTGGTGTTCCAAGCGGGAAAGACTTCCGCGGCCGCGCTTTCGAAAAGAATTGAGGAGAAAATTGTCGAGGACTTCGGTTTTTCGGCGTCGGTGATTTGCAGGAGCGTGGACGAGCTGGGCGCGGTTGTCGCCCGCAACCCTTTACTAAAGCAGCGGGGTATCGACCCCGAAAAACTGCATGTCACTTTTTTATCGGAACCTCCAGCGCTGCCCGCATGGAAGCAACTGGAAGCGCTGATCGCCGCTCCGGATCAGGCTCGTTTTCTGGGGAAAGAGATTTATTTTTACCTGCCCAACGGAGTCTCGCAAAGCATTTTGATGAAGCGCCCCGTCGACCGCTTGCTCGGAGTGATCACCACCACGCGTAATTGGCGGACGGTCAATCGCCTGCGCGAGATGTGCAAGGGCGAGGGCTCATGATGATGAGCCGCCGTTCAGGGCTGCGCGCAAGGGTCGTCGCGACCTTCGCCGCGTTCGGATTCCTGATCTTACTTCCCTGCTGCACCCCCAAGGCCGACCCCAACATGCTGGTGATGCTGATCGAATCCAGCCCCACGAATCTGGATCCCCGCGTGGGCGTGGATGCGCAATCGGAGCGGATCGACAGCCTGATCTTCGACTATCTCGTTGTACGCGGCCCCGACCTAAATGCCGCGCCGAGCCTGGCCGAGCGCTGGGAGATTCCCGACCCGCTTACTTACATCTTTTATCTGCGCCATGGTGTGAGGTTCCACGATGGGCGCGCGCTCACCTCGCGCGATGTGAAATGGACTTTCGATTCTTTGCTGGGTGGCAAGATTCGCAGCACTCGGGCGGCGGCGTACCGCTTTGTCGATCGCGTCGATGCGCCGGACGATTTCACAGTCATCTTCCACATGAAGGAGCCCGACGCCACGTTGTTGTGGAATCTGACCGACGGCGCGGTCGGCGTTGTTCCATCGGGTAGTGGAGACGAGTTCTCGCGCCATCCAATCGGCTCGGGGCCGTTCAAGTTTGTCACCTTCGAAACCGACAAAGAAGTGGTCGTCGAGCGCAACGACGATTACTGGGGCGAGAAGGCGAAACTGCGGCGCGTGCGCTTCGCGGTGGTGCCCGATGCCACTACCGAAGCCCTCGAGTTGCGGAAAGGCAGCGGGGACATTGCTAGCAATTCGCTTACCCCGGACACTGTTCTCGCGCTCGAACGAGATCCCACGCTTGCGGTCGAACGCGCTCCGGGCACGGAAGTGCAGTATTTGGGCTTCAATCTTCGCGATCGTATATTAAAAGATGTGCGCGTCCGGCAAGCGATCGCTTACGCGCTTGACCGCGGCCCGATCATCGAATACCTGTGGCGCGGCGAAGCGCAACCGGCGCGCAGCGTGCTTCCTACGCAAAGCTGGGCCTACAACGGCGACGTGCACGCTTACAACCACGATCCGGCGAAGGCTCGGGCGCTGCTCGACGTGGCCGGCTACCCTGCGACGAACGGCGTGCGCTTTCACATCACGATGAAGACTTCGACCACTGAAAGCACCCGCTTGATCGTGGCCGTGATGCAGCAGCAGTTGCGCGAGGTGGGCATCGCGCTCGACATTCGCAGCTTCGAGGCGGCCACTTTTTTTGCCGACGTAACTCACGGAGCTTTTCAGATGTACAGTTTGCGCTGGGTGGGCGGCAATCAGGATCCGGATATTTTTTACGTATTTCATTCGGCGCGGTTTCCACCCGGTGGCGCCAATCGCGGCTTCTACTCGAATCCGAAAGTGGATGCGCTGATCGATCAGGGGCGACGCGAGGTCCGCCCCGAAGTACGCAAGGGAATTTATGCCGAGGTGCAGCGCATTTTGGCGGACGATCTCCCCTACGTCGATCTGTGGTATCTGGATAATGTTTTGGTGCACAACCAACGCGTGACGAATTTGAAGTTGAATCCGGCGGGGAATTACGATTTTCTGCGGACAGCGGAACTCGCGAAATGATGGCCATCGACGAATGGCTGCCGCACTATCAGGTCAGCGCCCGCTATTCGATCGTGGTGCATGCCTCGGGCGAGAAAACGTATTGCGCTCTTAAGCGCGCGGCTTTTTCGGATCTCGCCGTGATTCGAGTTCTGATGCGGCTTCGCGGCTATCGCCTCCGGCGCCCCGAGGGTCCAGAATCCCAGCCCGGCAACGTAGGCGCAGCTTTTCTCGAACTCGCGGACGTGGCGCAGCGGGAGGTGGTGCTCGGCATCGCCGGCCGCTTCTGGAGGCCGGATGGTGGCGTGGTTCGCGGCATCACGGCGAGTGAGTTCCGAGATTTTCACAACCAAGGCTACGCCAAAGCGGTTTGGAATTTCGCCCTCGCGGCCGCAGACGGCGGCACCCAGATCAGCACCGAAACGCGAGTGCAGACCTTTGGCCGCGACGCAGCTTTGAAATTCCGCGCGTATTGGCTTTTCGTCGGCCCCTTCTCCGGTTTAATTCGCAAGGCCATGCTGAACGAGGTCAAGCGAATCGCCGAGAAATCCGCGGCTTAATTCGCGTGTTACCATCGAGCTTCGGCTCCGGCTGGCGAGTTCGGGCGCGACGCATGCGAATTCTCTTCATCGGCGATATTTTCGGGCGGCCGGGACGGACCATCGTCAAAGATCGCCTGCCGGGCATTGTGCGCGATCAGATGATCGACCTTGTCATTGCCAATGGCGAGAATTCGGCGGCGGGCTTCGGCATCACTCCGGCGCTGGCCGAAGAATTGTTTGAGCTGAACATCGACGTCATCACTACCGGCAACCATGTTTGGGATAAGCGTGAGATTCTGGATTATTTTCAGATGGTCGAAGGCAATGGCCACGGCCCGCAGCGGCGTCTGCTTCGCCCCGCAAATTACCCTGCCGATATGCCGGGGTGGGGCCTCTATCAGGGCCACAAGCACAAAGCGCCTTACGCCGTAATGAACTTGCAGGGACGCGTGTTCATGGCCTCGAACGACGATCCCTTTCGCATCGCTGACCAACTTCTGCAGAAGATCGAAGCCAAAATCATCTTCGTGGATTTCCACGCCGAGGCGACTTCGGAAAAGATTTCGCTGGGCTGGTATCTCGACGGCCGCGTGACTGCCGTCGTCGGCACGCACACGCACGTGCCCACTGCCGACGAGCGCGTGCTGCCGAAAGGAACCGCCTATGTGACCGATGTGGGCATGACCGGCCCTTACGACGGAGTGATTGGGGTCAAGAAAGAATTGGTCGTCGGTAAGTTTCTCAATGGCATGCCGGTGCGCTTCGAGCCCGCCACCGGCGACGTGCGGTTGTGCGCCGTGATCGTCGATGCCGATGAGAAGACGGGCAAGGCCCGCGATATCGAGCGCCTGATGCTCGGTTAAATTTAATTTTTGTTTGTTGCCTCTCTTGCAAGGCCGCGGCCAGTTAGCGTTCTCATGATGCCCTCCCGTTAAACCCGAAGGTACCCGGCACTATTAGCGTTCTGCGGCAGGCAGGTGACAAGGTAAAATCGAGGCGATGCGGCATTTGTATTCCATTCTAGCGGTTGGCACTTTGGCGCTGATGCTGTGCGCCGGCGCGTTGGCCGAGGCCGATTTGAGCCCGGCAGACGCCATCATTTCTTGCGGCAATGGCGTCCCCGGCGGCATCAATTGCATTCCCAGCAAGCAGGATCTGAAAGAAGCGCGCAAGGCTTACGCTCGGGGCTTGAAACGGGAGAAGGAGCGCCGATTTGAGGAAGCTTTCGAAAAGTTCGACGAGGCTTCGCGCCTGGCTCCGCGGGATGCGCAAATTTTTTCGGCGCGCGAGTTGGTCAAGTCGCAGCTGGTCTTCGAGCATACCCAGCGCGGCGACGCGCTGCTTGCCGACGCCCGGCCGCAACCGGCGATCGCCGAGTTTCGCAGCGCGCTGAAGCTCGACCCTGACAATCCCTACATGCAGCAGCGCCTGCAGGACGCGCTGCGCGATCCGGCGCATCCCAATCAGGCTAATCCGATGGTGAACTCGGCGAATCCGGCACGCGCGACCATGTTCGCGGCTTTGGCAGATCTGCTGGCTGAGTCCACTCCGATTCAATTGCAAGCAAAATCGGAGCGCGCCAGTTTTCATTACCGCGGCGATGTGCGGGGTTTGTTCGCGCAACTCGGCACCAGTTACGGCATGACCCCGGAGTTTGACGAATCGGTCAAAACCAAGACGGTGCGGTTTTTTGTGGACGACGTCGATTTTATGACCGCGCTCACGCTCGCCTGCCGCGTCAGCAAAACCATGTGGACGCCGCTGGACGCGCATCAGTTCCTGATCGCCGACGACTCGACGGAGAATCACAAGCAATTCGACCGCATGGCGCTGGCGACTTTTTCGGTGCCGGGAGCCAGCACGCCGCAGGAAGCGACCGAACTGGTCACCTCCCTGCGCAACGTATGCGACTTCCAGAAAATCAGCTCGGGAGCCAGCGGAACGGTGGAAGTGCGCGCCCCGCAAGCCGTTCTGGCGGCCTGCTCCAACCTGATGCGGCAATTGACCAGCGATCGCCCGCAGGTATTGCTCGAGGTCGAGGTCTATCAGATCGATCACAACTTCATGCGCGAGATCGGGGCCCACATTCCCGATACCTTCAACCTCTACAACATTCCGGTGGCGGCGCTGGCGGGCTTGGGCGGCCAGAGCATCCAGTCGCTGATCAACCAGTTGATTTCTTCCGGGGGAATCAATCAGGCGGGAAGCACCGCGCTGTCGGGGATTCTGGCACAGCTGCAGAGCCAGGCCGGCTCCATTTTCAGCCAGCCGCTGGCTACGTTCGGCGGCGGACTCACTTTTTCCGGAGTGAGCCTGGATCACGTCACGGCCGCGCTTTCGCTCAACGAATCCTGGTCCAGAAGTTTGTCGCGCGTCACGCTGCGGGCTGGACAGAGCAACGAGGCGACGTTCCACCTGGGTGAGCGCTACCCCATTCTGAACGGCTCTTACGCGCCCATTTACAATTCGTCGGCAATCTCGGCGGTGTTGGGCAACCAAAGTTATGTCGCGCCCTTCCCCTCGGTTAGTTACGAAGATCTGGGATTGAGCTTTAAAGCCAAGCCTACGATTCACGGCAACGGCGACGTGAGCCTGGCGCTCGAACTGCAGGTTCGCTCTTTAACCGGACAAAGTTCAAATGGCGTGCCCGTACTTTCGAACGAGGAATACAAGGCCAGCATCCGGCTGCGCGACGGCGAACCGGCGGTGGTGGCGGGCGAGATCACCACCAACGATCAGCGCTCGATGGCCGGAATCCCTTGGCTGGCGGCCATTCCCGGCCTTAACCAGGCGCTAACCGACAACAACCGCATGAAAGAGGACGACGAACTCCTCATCGTCATCACGCCCCACGTCGTGGCCAACCGGAACTTAAACACGGATGAGATTTGGGTGAGCGCGAAGTAGGCTGCAAGAATCTGCACTCCACGTAAGTTAACTACCCCGTCTGCCGAATTTCTCGCTTGAATCGCCCAGAACTGACATATAATTTCGCTCCAGTAGCCGCAACCTCATGGTCGTTAAGGTTGCCCCTCCCTGGCGGCTTGGATTCATAATCGCCGAATCAATCACTTTGATTTCCTAAAATCGCCAGTCTTCGAGCTTTGTGCTTTTGAGGGAACCCCCCGCTGACAGTTTTCTGGAACGGGAGACCCACATGCACGGAAGCGACCGCTTTCGGTTCGGAGTAGCCGCCGCTTTATGCTCGAGCGCATTCTTGCTGTGCTTGACGCTGTCCTCAATGCCTGCGGCGGCGCAGCAGCCGCGACAAGTGTTGCACAACCATGTGCGGGCGGTGGTCGCCAGCGGAGAGGCCGAACCGGTGGGGAGGCTTCCGGCAACGCAGCGCTTGAGCGTGGCCCTGATGCTGCCGCTGCGGAACCAAAGTGAATTGACCAGTTTGCTGACTCGGATGTACGACTCGTCGGCTCCCGACTACCGGCATTTTCTCAGCGTCGCGCAGTTCACCGAACAATTTGGCCTGGCCGCGGAGGATTACCAGGCGGTCGTCGATTTCGCGAAAGCCAATGGACTAACCGTCACGGCGACACCCGTCAATCGCATGCTGGTGGATGTCAGCGGGTCAGTCGCGCAAATTGAAAATGCCCTCCATGTGGCGATGACGATTTATCAGCATCCCACGGAGAAGCGCACTTTTTATTCGCCGGATCGCGAGCCCTCGCTCGATCTCGTCGTGCCGGTGTCGCACATCGCCGGCCTGAATGACTATTCGATCCCGCGGCCCACGGTGACGAAAGCGCCTATGGCGCCTTCCGCACGCGGCAATGTTGGCTCTGGCCCTGGCGGAGCGTATCTGGGCAGCGATATGCGTGCCGCCTACTACGGCGGCACCGCACTCACCGGCGCGGGGCAGGCGGTCGGGCTGTTTGAGCTTAGCGGCTACAATCTCAGCGATGTGGACTTAACCTTCAGCAGCGCCGGGCAGTCCTACGGCGTCCCCATCAACAACGTGCTCATCGATGGCGCCAGCGGCGCGCCCAACGGCGACGACTCGGAAGAAGTCCTCGATATCGTGCAGGCCATTTCGATGGCACCGGGCTTAAGCCAGGTGCGGGTTTACATTGCGCCGTCCAACCCCGGCGTGAGCGATGTGGACATATTCAACCAAATGGCCTCGGAGAATTTGTGCAAGCAATTGAGCGTGTCCTGGGCCTGGAGTCCCGAGGATGCTTCCGCGAACGATGCTATCTTTCAGGAGTTTGCGGCTCAAGGCCAGAATCTTTTTGCGGCTTCGGGAGACTGGGGAGCGTTTCCCAACTTTCTACTTCCCTTCTACTATCCGTCCGAGGACGCTTACGTGACTGCGGTAGGCGGCACCGACTTAACAACGAACGGAGCTGGAGGTTCCTGGCAATCGGAGACAGCTTGGAATTACGGGTTCAATGCCAGTGGCGGCGGCATCTCTCCCGATGGGATCGCGTTGCCCATATGGCAGTCCGGCGTGGCCAATTCTTCCAACGGGGCTTCGACCAGCATCCGCAACGTGCCGGACGTGGCGGCGGAAGCCCATACCGACAACTACGTTTGCGTCCTCGGAAGCTGTAGCGGCGGCTGGGGCGGCACCAGTTTCGCAGCGCCACGGTGGGCGGGATTTCTGGCGCTCGTCAATCAACAGGTCGTCACCGGCGGCCAGCCCACGGTGGGTTTTATAAACCCGGCTCTCTACTCCTTGGGTTTGAGTTCCAGCCTCAACCGCGACTTCCACGACATCTCGACCGGGAACAACAACATCGACGGAGGAGCATCCACCTGGTATAGCGCGGTCGCAGGCTACGATTTGGTCACGGGATGGGGGAGCCCGAACGGACAGAATCTCATCGATGCCCTGCCCCAGGCGGGCTTTGCGCTCTCGGCGGTGCCCAACAACCTCACCGTGCTGGAGGGCCTAACTGGCGGCGTGAGCACAATTACGGTAAGCGCCGTGAACGGATTCACCGGCACCGTCCATCTTGCCGCCTCGGGCCTGCCCCGCGGGGTGACCGCATCGTTCAATCCAGCCCACATCAGCGGAGGGGGAACCAGCAAGCTCACGCTCACGGCAAGCAGTTCGGTCACTACCGGAAACGCCACGGTGATCGTCACCGGCACCTCGGGCAGCGAGACCGCAAGCACCAGGGTTGCAGTCTCGGTCGACTTCGCGCTCTCGGTATCTCCCCACGCAAAGACAGTGACCGCAGGCAAGAAAGTCAGCTACGGCGCTACGCTCCTACTGAAAGCGGGCTTTAACGACACCGTCGATCTAAGTGTTGCGGGATTGCCGCCCGGCGCTTCCGGTACGTTTTCCCCGCCCTCGCTGAACCAGTCGGGCGAGTCCACCTTGAACATTGCAACTACCCCAACAATGCCAACCGGCACCTATACGCTCGCGATCACGGCCGTGACGGGCAACCTCGCGCAGACCGCAAGTGTAACTCTGGTGATCGATGACGCTTCCGACAATTTCAGCCTCGGCGCTTCGCCGGCTTCCCTAACCATAGGACAGACTTCCTCTACCGCCGTGGGAATGACTACGCTCATTGTTACCAGCAATAACACTTTCACTTCCCCGGTCACGCTCAATGCCAGCGGCGTGCCGGCCGGAGTGCAGGCTGTGTTCTCGCCCAACCCCGTGACTCCGGCGCCGGACGGCAGCGCGACCTCCGTGCTGACGCTGACCGAACTTAGCGCGCCCGCCCCCTTCGGATCTTTTGCGGTGACGGTTACGGGAACTGCCGGTTACCAGATCGCAGCCACTCCAGTTTCCCTCACCGTTAATCCTTATGTTTTTCAATTCTGGGCAAACTTCAATTCCGCGACATTAACCCAGGGCATGTCGTCTTATGGCAACATCGGCGCCCACTGGCTCGATGGCAGATTTCCCATCACGCTTGGCATTACTGGCCTACCCAGCGGCGTAAGCGCGGTGTTTTCGCAAAACCCCATGCTTCCCGTGAGTGACTTCAACAGTTCGACGCTGACGCTGACTGCTTCCCCCACGGCAACCAGCGGAACATTCCCGATCGTCGTCTCAGGAACCGCCGACCCCTTTACCAACTATTTCGACTTCAACCTGACGGTGGCTTCTTCGGGCTTCACCATCAGCGGTCCAGCTTCTCTGACTCTGCCGCAGAACGGAAGCGAAAGCAGCAGAGCGGCCATCCGCATAACCAGCCAGAACGGCTTTAATGCGCCGGTTGCCCTCGCCGGGGTGAACGGTCTGCCTGATGGTGTGCAGTGGAGCTTCTCCTCTTACGAAGTAACTCCACCGCCGAACGGCAGTGTCACCACGACTCTCACGTTGTCTACCGCCGGATCGGCCAGCACCGGGAGCTTCCCCATCACGGTGACTGCGAGTCTTTTCGCTCCCTCCGGCAACGGGCTGCTCAACTCGACCGCACCCATAACCTTAGAAGTGACGCCATCGGCCGAGCCCACATACGTAACGCTGACTTCTGCCTTCAACCGGATCGGCATCGGATGGAGAGACGGACTCACAGATTACGGCACGAATATCGGCCTGGATGGGCTGGGAGATTGCTACTCGAGCACTCAGATCAGCCCGTCGGGGAGCCGATACCTGGCCTTCAATGGCATCCCGTTTGACATCGATCTCGGTTACAGTTTGACCAGCATACTCGATGCCGTGAGCGCGGCAGGGCAGACCATCGCGTTGCCTGCGGGCAAATTCTCTTCTTTGTCCTTGCTGGGCGCGGCGGTCAACGGCAGTCAAGGTTCACAAACCTTCACCGTAACTTATTCCGACGGAAGCACGACATCGATCACCCAGAGCCTCAGCGACTGGCAGAAGCCGCAGAACTATGCGGGAGAATCGAAAGCCCTGACCATGGCGTACACCGATAATCTTTACACGGGGGGAAGGACAAATCACTCGACCTATCTTTACACTTACTCGTTTGCCGTCGACACTAAGAAGACAGTGCAGAGCATAACGCTGCCAAACAATTCGAATGTAGAAGTGCTGGCGTTGACGCTGGTGCCTTAGCGTCGGCAGGTGGCGTCGGACCTCGGACATTTGGCCCCAGGTCCGAAGTCGGACGCCCGAAGTCTGTGTTGTACTTACTTGCCCTGCTTGGCCGCGAAATCCACTAAGCCTTTATAAGCGTCGCCCATGCGCGGATCGACGTTCCCGATGGTGCGGCCGTTGATGAAGAGGGTGGGCGTTCCGGTTACGTTCACCGCCTTGCCCAACGCGATAGAGGCATCGACGTGCGCTTTCGTCACGGGGGTGCCAGCGCAGGTTGCGATTTCGGAACCCTTCACGCCGGCGCCGTCGGCGATGGCGGTCAACTTTTCATCGGCATTTTCGGCGGTGATGTCGGATTGGGTTTCGTACGTCTTGGCTACGAACTTCCAGAAGGCGTCGGTCGACGCATGGCCCACGCAGTCGGCGTAGGCTGCGCCTTTTGCAGCCCAGTTATGCATCTCCAAGGGAAAATTCTGGAAGACGAAGCGGGCCTGAGGTTCGGCTGCAACCAGAGCCTCGATCGCAGGCTGCGCCGCTTTGCAGGCTGGGCATTGCAGATCGCCGAACTCGACAATCGTTACCGCAGCATCTTTCGGCCCGCGCGCGGGGCCGTTGAGGCCCTTCTGCAGAGTCTTCATGGCGGCGTCGAAGGGTTTGGCGCCGAAGGGAATGATGTCTCCCACGACGGCATGCTCGCCATCGGCGGTTACGAAGAAACGGCTGGCTTGCTGGCCCTGCGGGCTGGCCAGGATAACATCCACTTCGCCAAGACCGGGTACGGGTGCGGGCTTGATGCTGGAAATTTTCCAGCTCATTTGTGCGTCGTAGCCAAAGGTCTGCTGCAGAAAAGAATCGACGGTGGCTTCGGAGGGGAGATTCACCGAGTTCGCCGAGGCCGGCTTCTCTGCCGGCTTCGCCGCAGTGGAAGTTTGAGCGGCGGCGAGCGTCGCTATCAGAAGCATAAAAATCACTTTCACAAAACTGCGCATGTTTCCCTTTCGATGAAAATCATCATTGCGGTGCTACGGGAATTGACTTCCGAATGACGGAACAAATTTCTTTTCAAACCTCGTTCTTCGCGGCGATGGGAAAGCGGCGCCCGTAGCCAAAGGCCTTGGGAGAGATCTTAAGGCCGGGCGCGGCCTGCTGGCGCTTGTACTCGGCGCGGTCGACCATGCGCATCACGCGCCGCACCACTTCGATATCGAAGCCGTGATCGGCGGCGATTTGCTCCGCCGAGTGCGCATCTTCCACGTAATCTTCCAGAACGGCGTCGAGCATTTCGTAAGGCGGCAACGAGTCGCTGTCTTTCTGGTTGGGCCGCAACTCCGCCGAGGGTGGCTTTTCCAGCGAAGCTTGCGGAATGACCGCGCACCGCGAATTCACGTAGTGGCCCAGGCGGTACACCAGCGTTTTGGGCACGTCCGAGATGACCGCGAGGCCTCCGACCATATCGCCATAAAGTGTACAGTAGCCCACGCCCAGTTCGCTTTTGTTGCCGGTGGAGAGCACGATGGCACCGAACTTGTTCGACAACGCCATCAGCTGCGTGCCCCGCGCGCGCGACTGAATATTTTCTTCGGTGACGTCTTCTGGCCGGCCGCGAAAAACATCTTGCAGCGTTTCCCGGTAGGCTTCATAGGCGCGGTGGATGGGAAGCAATTCAAAGCGGATTCCGAGGTTTTTGGCCAGCGCGAGGGCATCATCGATCGAACCGGGCGATGAGTACGGGCCGGGCATGCCTACACCGATTACATTGTCGGGACCGACGGCGTCGGCGGCGATGACCGCGGTGAGCGCCGAATCGATTCCTCCGCTCAGGCCGATGATGGCTCTTTGAAATCCGCACTTGCGCATGTAGTCGCGGGTTCCCAATACCAGCGCCGCATAGACGCTGGCTTCTTCGCTCCCCAACTTTTCGTCGAGGTGCAGATCGCCGGTGAGCGTTTTCGAATCGAAATAGATGAGATCTTCTTCGAACGAGCGGCCTTGCGCGATGACACTGCCCTCGGGATTGAGAACGAGGCTGGTGCCGTCGAAGATCAGGCTGTCATTGCCTCCGACTTGATTGACCAGCGCGACCGGGACTTTGTGCTGGCGGGCGATGGAGGCCAGCATGTCGCGGCGCAGTTCGCGCTTGCCGATCCAGAATGGGGACGATGAAATGTTGAGCACGAAGTTGCCGCCGGCGCGAATCAGGGTGTCGACGGGATCGACCGTGTAGAGCCGCTTGCGCCAGAATTGCTTGTCGTTCCAGGCATCTTCGCAGATGGTGAGCGCCATGCGGTTGCCGCAGAAGGGAAATAATTCCTGGCCTTTGGCGGGGGCGAAGTTGCGCACCTCGTCGAAGACATCGTAGGTGGGCAGCAACATCTTCGATTGCAGGAAAACCATTTTTCCATCCTGCAAAAGCGCGGCGGAATTCATGGCGGACTTGCCGGTCTCCGATTCCGCGGGAGTGACCAAACCGCAGATCACGGCGATGCCGAGGGTTGCGGCGGCGATCTGCTCGACGCTTTCGCGATTACGCGCGACGAAGGATGGGCGCTCCACTAAATCGCGCGGGGGATAGCCGCAGACCGATAATTCGGGAAATAAGATCAGGCCGGCGCCGTCGGCCTGGGCGCGGCGGGAAAATTCGACGATCTTCGCGCCGTTGCCGGAGAAATCTCCGACCGTGGGATTGATTTGCCCGAGGGCGATCTTCACCTCTTTAGTGTAAGACAGGGGTGAGCGGGAGCCAAAATCGGCTTCCGGCTTTCGGCCTCCGGCTTCCGGGCCGGGATGGAAGTCCCGTCTGTATGCCTGCTCGGTTTAAGCCCTTCTTTTGATTGAGCCGCGGGCATCCGCGCCTTCGACACAGCGGGCGGGACGCGCGCTGGACCGCCGCCGCCGGGGCGGCAGCGCTGCGGTCGATACGGCTTGCGGCGCGTCTGAAGCCGCGCCCTGTCAAAGCCAGACGCGGGGTTTATTTGGCGCTGGCGGCTTTGGCCAGGTTGGCGTCGGCTAGCGAGCCATGGGCGGCATCGAGTCCGCCGGGTCTGGCAGCGGCAGTAGTTGCGCCTTCCGCCGCGGAATCTTTAGCCCCATCCGCCACCGGTCGAGCGCATAGTTCGGCCGCCTCGGACATGTTTTGGGTCTCCAGGTTCTTCTGCGTCTGCCAGGCGCTAAAGGTGGCCTTCTCGCGGGCCACTCCCTCTAGGCTGCGGTTGATGCGCGCCATAAACTGTTCCTTCACGCGCTCCATCTCGGCCTGGATTTGAACGATTTCCTCGCCGCGGCGCGCCCACTCCGCTTCGGCCTGCTTTTTTTGCGCCGCATCGTAGAAGTCCAACGCTTCCTGGCGCGATTTGTAGTCCTGGAGCACCTGGCCGACGGGAACTCCGGCCGCGTTGAGCGCCATGAGCACCGCCGCCCGCTTCAACTCCTTCGACAAGCCGCGGACATACTCGCTGTTGATCATTTCGACCACCTTGTTAATGCCATAACCCTTCGGCGGAGCCATGATTCCGGCCGACCGGCAAACATCTTCCATGGGCAACAGCTCGACCGCAGGCCGGGGAACAACCTCCGCCGACGGTGTGTATTCCGTAGACGGAGAGACTCGATTCGACATTTCGCCCTCGCTTTCGTTGCTTGCTGTAACGGTCCTGTCGCCGCTTGCGCCGACACTCTCCGGCTTGCTGTGCCAGGGTTTCAGGTCGAGCCATTTGCGTGCCATAAGTTTCCATGCCTTTCCCGCCTCGGCTTTTTTCTGCGGAGGCGGTTTGGTCTGCAGATCGGTCGGTCGCAGAGCTTCGGGTTCTTTAGGCGGCGGAACCCGGGGCTTTTCTTTGTCTTGGGTGACGGTTTTCTTGACCGCCTTGGAGCCAAATCCGCGCGGCAGCATCGCAGCCGTATTTCTCGCGGCGCGCGCAGATGTGTTTGCCGGCGGCCGCGCCGGGCTTGCGTCTCTCTTCCTGTCCGGCGGAGTGGCTTGCCAACTCAGCCGTTCGCTTCTGCTTGGCGGCGAAATCACCGGACGGCTCTTTGTCTGTGCCACGCCCACCGGCGAAGCGGCCCCCGGCTTGGGCTTGGAGTTCACCGGGGTATCGCGTTGAATACCGACGACGTACTCCCGGCCTTCCCTGCGGCAATACTTGGCGACACCTGAAAAACTGTCCCACTGCGACTGGATTGTCAGCCTGCTGCCGCTCTCGATTGCGGTCTTGAGCCGTATGCATGCTCCTCCGGCCGACTTGTCCTCCATGCGGGCGGAAACGGTTTGTAAATTTCCCGCCGGATCCTTCCACGACACTTCCACCAGGATCATGACCGCCGTGCGCAGCTCGTACATAACTCCGCTCTGGCAGGTCCATCGGCAGAAAGTCGAAAGAGTCCAGAACGGAAGGGTTGGGGGACGCGGCAGGTAACCAGCGCTTCCCGTTTTGGATCGGGGTTGGGAGCGCGGGGCTAGTTTGGGATTGCGGAACGTAGCGCCGCCGGCACGGCGGGGCTACGGGGCGGTTGTCGGCTTACTCGCTTCCGCCGGGAAAGACCACGTGCTTCGCCGCGGGAAGCGGCGTGTTGCCCTTCTGATCTCGCCATAGAACTCGGTTCAGCTGGCCCGCGTCCGCGGCGTCGGGACGCGAGAAATCCATCTTCGCCGATTCGCTTGCGCCGGCGGCATCGTGTTTATTGGTCTCGTAGATCATGCCATTCTTCAAGTTGCGATAATCCGCTTTAAACGAGGGCTGGTTGCCGGCGCCGGAGAACATCGCTCCCATGGCCGGCGCGTAGGCGTCGTTCTGATTCATGGGAGGCAATCCGAGCAGCATCTCCATGGTGTGAATCACGTTGACCGTGGTGTAGAAGCGGTGCTCGAGGTAGGGCTGGGCTGCGTTACCGGGCGAATACTTGCTGACTACGAATGCTATAGACCGATGCGCATCGATATGGTCGGCGCCGTTCTGCGCGTCATCTTCGAGCACGAAAATGGCGGTGTCATCCCAGTAGGGGCTGTGGGAGACGGCGTCGACCACGCGGCCGAGAGCGAGATCGTTATCGGCGACCGAGGCCGCTGGGCGCGGGCGCTCGGGGCGCGTGCCGCCGGTGTGATCGTCGGGAAGATAGAGCAGAACGAAGGCCGGCAGCTCCAGGTCCACGCCCTCGCGCTCTTCCCGCGCCCGCGTATAGGCGGCGAATTCGTTCAGAAATTCGTCGGCGCGAAGCTGGTCGGGATAATCGGTATTGAAGTCGGGATAGAGAGGATCGTAGTGATCGCGTAGCACGGCTTTGCTGGCCTTCACTCCGTTGAACAGCGGCACGTTCCAGGGAAACGGGCTGGGAGCGCCGTGCGGGTCGCCGAGATTCGAAGGCAGCGCCTCGCCCGGCTGTAGTTCGGTGCGCGGGCAGGTGGTTTGCTGGGCGGAAGGAGTTCCCTGCTTCGGGGTCGCGGCCTTGCGAATTTTGTTGCACCATTCGGCACTGACGAATTCGCCGTAGTCGCGATAGGAGAGTCCGTGGCGGGCAACGTTATCCCAAAGAAAACCGGTGCCGGGGTCATCGATGTCGGGCTGCTCGTGATCGAGCGGATATTCATCGGCCACCATGCCCTGGAAATCATACGTTCGTTCTTTGCCGCGGTAGGCGATCTGCCAGGTTTTTTCGTTGTAGTCACTGGTAATGGCGGCGGTGGACCAGAGGTGGCCGTCGCCAGAAACTTCTCCGCTGTCGTAGAAATTGTCCAGCACGCCGAACTGCAATGCGAGTTTGTGTTCGTTGGGCGTGATGTCGGCGCCGTACATGGTTAGCGATGGGTCGCCGTCGCCCACTTTGAGGTCGCCTAGAATCTGATCGAAAGTGCGGTTCTCTTTGATGACGTAGATTACGTGCTTGATGGGATTTTTGCCGGCGGCAAATTGAATGGTGCCAGGATGATTGTGCAGCAGGTTATCGTGCTCAACCACGCGCGTATATTCTTCGAGCTTGCCGAGGGTCGAAGCAATCTTGAGCCGAGCGACGGAGCCGTGCAACAGCGTAGCGATGTAGGCGTGGTCGTGATGTTTCATCTCCCCGGAAGTTTTGCCTGTGATTTTGTTGGGGCCGGTGCCCTGGCCTTTGGCAGTGGCGATGAGCAGGTCGTCGCCGTGAACCGCGAGGGCTGCGGGATACCAGTCGGTGGGGATGAAACCGAGAGGTCCCCACAATGCGTTGTCGGCGAATTGCGGACCGCGAGCGACGGTGGATACGTCCAGAACCTCGACCGCATTGAGCGACGCGTCGGCAACAAAGAGGCGATTGCCAGATTGGGCGAGAGCAATGGGATAACTTCCCGCAAAGTTTTGGTTCCTGGCCGTGGTGGGCAGCAGCGTAAACGGCACGCCATTCTCAGTCGAGACCACGGCCACTCTATCCAGGTTCGAAAGCGCGACGTAGAGCGACTTCTCATCCGCACTCAGTAGCATGGCCGTCGGATGGGACCCCGGAGCGATCGGATCCTCGGGCTCTTGCAACTTGATCCAGCGCAGGACTTTGCCCCCGGTCAAATCGAGTTCCGCGACGCGCGACGCGTTCCACAGACTGCACCAGGCGCGGCGCCCGTCGCGGGTTGCGACCACGGTGTAGGGAAATGAAGATGGGACCAGATCGCTGGTGCTCAGATCAAAGCGCTGCAGAACCCTGCCGGTGGCGACGTCAAGCAGCACCACGTTGTCGGAAAGATTGTTGGCCACGAGCAGGCGATCGTGGCCTGCGGGAGAAACCAGTGCCAAACCGGCGGGATAAGGAATTGCCGTACCGGGCGGAGCCTTGCTGAGGCCGCTCGCAACTTTTTTGCCCGCGGCCAGGGCTTGCGGCGCGATCGGGATGAAGCGCTCGGACGCAACTTTACCCGCCGCGAAGCTATAGACCGCGATGCCGTTTCCCGTGTCGGGCGGCTTCTGGCCGGTGGGATCGGTAACGGAACCCACCGAGGCATAGAGATGCTTGCCATCGGAGCCGAAGGCCAGGCCGAGGAAATAACTCTGGTGGGCTTCTTCACCGAAGCGCCGGTCGGGATAATCCGAGAGCTGATTGGTCTTCAGATCGAGAACCGCAATCGACTGCGTGGCAATCGTCTCTTGGGTGCCATAGCCGTCGTTCAAGAGCGCGGCATAGCGGCCATCGGGGCTGAGCGCGATGGTCGCGGAGAAGCCGTTGGTCGCGGCGATGCGCCCGGGCGAAGGCGTGGTTAAGCGCTTGCTCGTGGGCAGCGGAGTCCACGCATCTTCAGTTTTGCGTTCCTGCCCGGACAAAGGCCCGGTTAGCGCAGCCAGAAAAAGTGCGGAGAATACGACACGGGAAAATCGAATCACAGAGGGCCTCCGCTGAAATGAATTCGCAATCTCAGTGGGCAAGACTGCGACAGGATGAGAGATGAGCGTAATTCAGTCAACCAGCCGCGGTCAAAGCCTTCGCTATGGGGTAGCGGCTTGTTTGGGATAAAGACTCGTATCGGGGCATGTCTTCAGGCATGCCGTCTCCAGGCAAAGATTGAACCCGGCTTTCCGCCGCCGGTACCGTGGGCAAGCCGCCGCGGCTGAAGCCGTTTGCGCCTCTGCCGGTTGGCATCGCCGCAGCGATGCCCTGATACGAATCTTTTTTCGAACTGAGTCACTGAGCAGCATCCGAAGCTCTGGCATCGCGGGCGCGATTTCAAGGAAGCAATTTTTGCAGGATGGCGTCCAGGTGCAATTGGGCGCAGTCGATCAAGGGAAACGGCGGATTGGATTCGTTGAAGAGTAAGGCGAGGTCCGTGCCCGCGAAGACGATCGCTTCCACGCCATCGCGTTCCATCAAACGGCGCGCCATCGCGGTCAAAGCTTGCCGGTCTACCTCTGCGCCTTCGCCGACCGAGGCGGTTCTCATGTAGGCCTCGTGTATTTGCTCCACTTCCCCGGGTTGAGGACGGATTGTATTGTTTCCCGCGAGCACTCCGAACATGTCGGTCTCGATGGTGAAGCGGCTGCCGAACAGAGCGATGCGTTTGGCGATTTTGGCCGCGCGCACCACTTCTAGAATATCGACCAGCGGCAGCGGCGATCGGGGACGAAGCTCAGCGATGCAGATGTGCGGAGTGACCGCTGGGATGGCCGCAAAAGTTGCCCCGCCGGCTTTGAGTTGTGCGATGAGGGCCGCGAAGTAGTCTGCCAGGTCGTCGAGTCGATTGGCCTGCACGCCGCTCACGACCCGGTTCAGATCGGCGTGAGTCATGAGCAGATGCAGGGGCAACTGGCGCCGTTCGTGGGCCTGGGCCAGGGACCGATAATAGTGCACGGCGGCGCCTACTCCGAGGCCTCCGATTAAGCCCAGGCAATGCGCGCGAGCCTCGCTCAGTGTTCGCTCCTCTTTTCTACCTGCATCCTCGCGGAATGCCTTGATGCGCGAATGCCGCTGCACGCCAGCGAGCGGTCCTTCGACTGCGCGTTGTGATTCGCTGCGCGAATCAGAGCCCTCCGCCTCACCATGAACAAATCTCTAGGCTCCGGAGGCGCGGTTGGGGGCTTCGTGGCTGGCCGAGGGCTGCACTGGCTCCTCCGCGCTTACGTTGTGGCGGACGTCGGCGCCCTGCACCCAGAAGATGACGTCCTCGGCGATGTTGGTGGCGTGATCGGCGACGCGCTCCAGATTTCGCGCGACCAGCAGCGCATCGAGCGCCTGCCGCACCACCTCGGGGCGCTGGTTCATCACCTTCACCAGCTGGATAAAGGCATCGTCCTTCATGCGATCGACCACGTTGTCCATTTCGAGCACGGCCTGGGCCAGTTCCGCTTTGCCTTCGATAAACGATTCCAGGGCGCGCCGCACCATGGCGCTGACGGCGGCGCCCATGCGCGCGATGTCTACGGGCAAGTCGGCGGGCGGGAGTTCGACCATGTCCATGACGCGCTCGGCGATGTTCACGGCCTGGTCGCCGACGCGCTCGAGGTCGGAATTAATCTTGGTGACGGCCAGGATAAAGCGCAGGTCCACAGCCATGGGCTGCTGCATGGCCAGCAGGTCAAAGGCGGCCTCGTCAATCTCGCGCTCGGCGGTGTTGATCTGGCTCTCGCCTTCGAGCACCATCTGGCAGCGGGTGAGGTCGCGATCGATGTAGGCCTGGCGCGCTCGATCCACCGCCTGCTCCGCCAATCCTCCCATGCGAAGCAACTTCTGCCGTAGTTCGTCGAGCCCTTGTTGAAAACGCGTGCGCATTTATTTCAACTCGCTTAATGGATGATAGGAAGAGCTTATCCGAATCTGCCGGTGATGTAATCTTCCGTCTTTTTATCCGAAGGCTTGGTGAAGATTTTTTCCGTCTTGTCGAATTCGATCATCTTGCCCAGCAGAAAGAATCCGGTAAACTCGGCGACGCGCGCCGCCTGCTGCATGTTGTGAGTCACTATCACTATCGTATACCGTTCTTTGAGCTGAAAGATCAACTCTTCGATTTTTCCGGTGGAGATGGGGTCGAGCGCTGAGCACGGCTCATCCATCAACAAAACTTCAGGTTCGACCGCAAGCGCGCGCGCGATGCACAGCCGCTGCTGCTGGCCGCCGGAGAGGCTGGCGCCAGACTTTTTGTGAAGCTGATCCTTCACTTCCTGCCATAGCGCGGAGACTTCGAGCGAGCGCTCGACGATTTCATCCAACTTACGGCGATCGTGAAAACCGTTGAGTTTCAGCCCCGACGCGACGTTGTCATAGATCGACATGGTCGGAAAAGGATTGGCTTTTTGAAACACCATGCCTACGCGGCGGCGAAGCTGGGTCGCGGAGGTGCCGTTATAAGCGTCGATCTCCCCGATGCGCACGCTGCCCGTCACGCGCGCTTCGGGAATGGTCTCATGCATGCGATTCAGGCAGCGAATAAATGTCGACTTGCCGCAGCCGGAGGGTCCGATCAGCGCGGTGGCGTGGTTCGCCGCCATGCTGAGCTTGATGTCGTACAACGCCTGAGTCTTGCCGTACCAGGCGTTCAGGTTTTCGACCTGGATTCCGACTCCCATAACGTTATGCCGCTCCGAACGTACCCCGGCGCACGGCGAAGCGCACCGCCGAGACCGCACTCACGATAAGAATAATCAGCACCAGCGCCCCCGCCCAGGCTTGCTTATGCCACTCGTCGTAGGGAGAGATGGCATAGCTGAAAATTTGCAAAGGCAGCGCGGCGGTCGGCTGATTGGCGCGCAGATTCCAGAACTGGTTGCCGAACGCGGTGAAGAGCAGCGGCGCGGTCTCGCCCGCGACCCGGGCAAAGGCCAGCATGATGCCCGTGATGACACCTGAGGTTGCGGTGCGCAGCGTGATGGAAAGCGCGGTGCGCCAGCGCGGAATCCCCAACCCGTAGGCGGCTTCGCGCAAGGCCTGCGGCACCAGCAAGAGCATGTCTTCCGTAGTACGCGTGATGGTGGGGATCATCATGATGGCCAGGGCCACGCCGCCGGCCAGCGCGGAAAAATGCCTCTGATACAGCACCACCAGCGAGTAGGCCACAATGCCGATCACGATGGAAGGAACGCCATTCAGCACGTCGGCGGTAAAACGAATGGCATCGCCGAAGCGGTTACGGCCGTACTCCGCGACGTAAACGCCGGCACCCACGCCTATGGGAACGCCCAGCAGGCTGGCCAGAGCCAGAATAAACCCCGATCCTACGATCGCATTCGCCATTCCTCCGCCCGGCTCGCCAACCGGCTTCGGAGTTTGCGTAAGAAAAGCCCAATTGATCGACCCCACGCCGCGATAAATCAGGTAGGCAAAGATCGCGAACAGGGGCACCAGCACCAGGATCACGGTGAGAATCGCCACGCCCGTCATCACATGGTCGGTGACGCGGCGCCGCAACGCAATCGGCGGAGTTTTGGTCCCGGTCTTGCTGCTCTCGGTTTTGCGAATCTCAGGCATTGGCCCTCGAAGGCTGGCCGCGGGTTACCGTCCAGACCAGCAGGCGCGCCAGCGCGTTCACGGCAATCGTCACCAAAAATAAAGCCAGGCCAATCTCGATCAACGAGGAAAGGTAGACGTCGCCGGTGGCTTCGCTGAATTCGTTGGCGAGCACGCTGGCCATGGTATAGCCGGGAGCGAACAGAGACTTGGCAATCTCGGGGCGGTTGCCGATGACCATGGTGACGGCCATCGTCTCGCCGAGAGCGCGGCCCAAGCCGAGGATGACGCCGCCCATAATGCCGGCGCGCGCGTTGCGTAGCACCCCCAGGCGAATCATCTCCCAGCGCGTGGCGCCGAGGGCGAGCGCGGCCTCGCGCTGGTGCTGCGGCACCACCATGAGAACCTCGCGCGTGATCGAGGAAATAATCGGGATGATCATCACGGCCAGAATAATTCCGGCGGCGAGCATGCTGATGCCGTAGGGCGGGCCTTCGAAGAATCCGGTCCAGCCCAGAGTGCGCGCGAGAAACGGCTCCCCGTAGTCGCTCAGTAAAGGCACGAGCACGAAGATGGCCCACAGCCCATAGACCACGCTCGGAATCGCGGCCAGCAACTCCACGAAAAACGAGAGCGGTGCGCGCAACACCTTGGGGCACATCTCGGTGGTGAAGACGGCGACTCCGATGGAAAGGGGAACGGCGATGAGCAAGGCCAGCAGAGACGAAACCAGGGTTCCGTACACGAAAGGCAGCGCGCCGAATTTTTCGCTCACCGGATCCCAGTCGCGGCCCGCGAAAAATTTAAATCCAAAGGCGTGCCAGGAGGGGCCGGAGCGCAGCATCAACTCGACTACGATCAACCCCAGCGTAGCCAGCACCGCCAATCCGCACAGCAACATGGCGAATTTGAACATGCGATCCCCGGTCTCGCCCGTGCTTTCGCGGAGGCGCGGACCCGGAGCCGCAACTGAGGAAACGCTTTTAAGCTTCATGCTTTCAGTAAGTTGCGGACCGGGCATATCGGGCCGAGGTAAGGCGGAGTTCGCCATGCGCACCCACCTTAGCAGAATCCTGTTAACAGCGTGTTAAAATGACGGCCTTTCGGGGATTGCCTTTTTTCGCTTGAGGCTGTACTTTCATCTTCCAACCCGATTTGTCTATGTCGATCGCAGCCAAGCGCAGCCGGATGGTTTTTCAGAGGCTTGAGCAGGACTTGATCAAGCTCTCCTCGAAGCCGCGCGCGGAAAATGTGCATCGCTTCCGTACCGGCACGCGGCGCCTGCAGACTTTGCTGGCTGAGTTTTCTCCTAAGCTGGATCGCAATCAGAAAAAACTGCTCAAACTGCTCGGACGAATCCGCAAGCGCGCCGGCAAAGTGCGCGATCTCGACGTGCAGTTGGCGGCTTTGCGCAGCTTGAAAATGCCGCGCGAGCCGCGCCGCAAGACCCAGTTGGTGAACCATCTGATTGAGGTTCGCGGCCAGCAAGAGAAGAAATTAAAGAAAGAGGTCGATGCCGGCGCAGTCCGCGAAATTCGCAAGCGCTTGAAGCGCGCGGCCAAGAGCTTCAAGCCGGAAGCCGGCCGCGATCCTTTGCAAGTGGCTCGCGCGATGTTGGATCGTATTGGCAGCGCGGATGCGCCGCTCAGCGAGGCGGTGCTGCACCAATATCGCATCCTGAGCAAGCGCGCGCGCTACGCGGCCGAGTTCGGCGGCGACTCCGCCGAAGCCCGGGATTTCATCTCCGGCCTCAAGCGCATTCAGGATGCAGCCGGCGACTGGCACGACTGGCTCACTCTGACGCAGACCGCCTCCGAGCATCTCGGCGATGTGCGCGACTCTTCCCTTGTGGCCGAGCTGCGCAATGTGACTGGGGCGAAATTTCGCCATGCCATTGCGGTTCTCTCGCAGTTGCGGTCAAAAATCGGCACCGATGTTGCCCCTCCCGTTCAGGCAGCGGCTCGGGCGCTCGCCAAAGCTCCACGCTCTGTCGCTCCAGCCGCGTAGATCCTGCGTTGGGGTGATTCCGAGGCAGCGACCAGCCAGATCACGAGTATGTACTTTCGGAACCTCCTTTGGGACATACTGTACCTTCAAGGAGGGCATTGCACCTCACGCGAGGGCGATAGGACGATTGGCATAGGTGTCACGTGCGATGAGGGAGACGCGGCCATTATTGCCAGAGACACGCGAGTAACTTACGGGTCGGTGAAAGGGCAGCACGATTATGCTGGCAAGCAGTGCGATTTCCCGCCCTTCCATTTCGCTGCAGCGATTGCGGGCTCTACAAGCTCCAGGCATCAAATCGTATCCGAGTTCTCGGGGCCGGCGAATGACATTGCTCACCCGGAAACAGGCCGATCCAGTTTTCATGATTCAGTTTGAACACATCAGAAACGCGGTCGAGATCGCACGCAAGAAGGCACTTCGGACATTACAGGCGTGTGCGATGGAGAGCGACCCAGATGCAGTTTAGGGCAATGGCTGAGCGGTAAACTTCCCCTTCGGTCTTCCCTTTAATGAGTACGCACATGGGGAGGGTCTGGATATCTTGCAAGGCATCAAGACTGGCGCTCACTCAAAGATGGCCGTGATCGTGGCTGGGTTTCTCAAAGAAAGCCCTCCGTTCCTTCGCGGCGTTGGGGCCAACCCAGCTGAGGAATCGGTGACACCGGCGATCTTTGTCCTCGGCGGCCAGGGGGCCGCTGAGGCTCAACGAGTGCTTCTCGATCGAGGGCACAGCATTGAACACGGCATTGCGAGAACTTTCCTGCACATCGATGAAGCGATGCACGCAGCAACGCAATCGGACAAATATGTCGCTAAACCAAGCTCGCATGTGCTGGTTCGCCCCCGCACCACCCCGCCGTCCAAACGGCGTGCCGAGAATGAATCCCAAGCACCCGCGTCTGGTGCAGTGGGCCAAGAAGTACAAGCAATGCAGCAGGGAAGGGCCGGATAACCGCGCTGCGCACGATCTAGCATATGACGCGCGTTTCGTGGCGAGGACGAAAGTGTCCGAGTGGCTGGGGCCGCCAGAGATGACGTCGGATCGATAATTGGCGGCGCGGAGCATCGCTAAGCGAAACGCAACGCTGAGGCGCAGAGATATAAAAGTTGCCGATCTCGCATCTTGTCCGCGCCTTCGTGATCGATAAAAGTTCTGCAGGATGACCGCGCCGCCCTCGGCATGTAAACTGTTGGCCTTGCCCCATGCCGACCTTTGCCGCGGTTGATATCGGTTCCAACTCCGTTCGACTGAAGATTGCGCGTCTCACGCGCGGCCGCCTGCGCGCCGTTCATGAAGACCGCGAGGTCACGCGGCTCGGCGAAGGCGTCTTTCGCTCCGGCTTTCTAACCCCGGAATCGATGGCGGAGACGGTCAAAGTCCTGCGCCGCTTCCATCGCGCCACGCAGCAGGTGGTCACCGAGTCGGTGAGAGTCGTCGCCACCAGCGCGCTGCGCGATGCCCGAAATTCGCAGGCCTTTCTCGAGTGGGTGCGTTCGGCCACGGGATGGAAAGTAGAAATTATTTCGGGGCTGGAAGAGGCGCGGCTCATTCACCTGGGGCTGGTCTCGAACCTCCGCGTGGACGGCGCGCCCACGTTGATGATGGACCTGGGCGGCGGCAGCTGCGAACTCACCATCTCCACCCGCGGACACATTCGCGATCTGGTGAGTCTGCCTCTGGGAGCGGTGCGGCTCACCGATGAATTCCTGCAACACGATCCTCCGCGCAAGGGCGAACTGAAACGGCTGGAGGGTTTCGTCACCCGCGAGGTCAATCGCATTGCGGCGCGGGTGATCGCGGCGCGGATCAAGACCGTGATTGCCACTTCTGGAACGGCGGCGGCGGTGGCGGCCGCGGCCAGCCATCTGCGGAAGAACGGAACTCGCCAGCGCTTGATCGTCTCGCGCGCAGAGATGGCTCGTCTCACCAAACAATTGGCGCGCCTGCCGGTAGAGCAACGCCGGCAGATCGAGGGCATCGGACCGCGACGGGCGGAAATTATCGTTGCTGGCACGACCGTGTACCACGAACTTCTCGATCGCTGCCGCCTGAAAGGCTTTCGCTACTCGGCGCTGGGCTTGCGCGACGGCCTGCTGGCGCAAATGGCAGCCGAACACGACGCCAGCACGCGCTCGGGAAAGCAGATCGAATCCGAGCGCTGGGAGTCGATTGCACGCGCCGTGGCTCACTATCATGTGGATATGAAGCACGCGCTGGCTGTGCGCGAGGCCGCGCTTGCCCTCTTCTCGGCGCTGCGCCCGGTGCACACCCTGCCGCCGGAATTTCGCGAGTGGCTGGCGGCCGCGGCCATGCTTTATGAAGTGGGGGATTACCTCAACCGCAACGGCCATCACCGGCACACCTACTACATTCTTTCGAACTCGGAAATCCTGGGCTACACGCCACAGCAGCGGCGCATTATTGCCGCCATTGCGCGCTACCTGGGAAAGTCCCGGCCCACCACCGATGACGGCCCCATGAAGGCGCTCGACCCCGCCGACCGCCCTGCGGTGCAAAAAGCTATTTTGCTGCTGCGGCTGGCTCGGGCTTTGAACCTGGGCCGCAGCCGCGCCGTGCAGAAAGTTCGCGTGCATCTGCACGAGGCCGAGGTGCGCCTGACGCTGGTGCCGCGCCGGCGCATGGGCGTGGATTTGGAACTCTGGGCGGTGGAGAAAGACTGCGCTTATTTCCGCGAAGTTTTCGGGCGGGAGCTTTCGACCGCGGTGGCGTAAAGCGTGCGCAAAGTCTTCGGTGTTAAACACCACAAAAGCGTTCCTGAAGTGCGGCGCATGTCCACTCGCGCCACCGCGCCCTTCTTTAAATCCACCGAAGCTTCGCAGGCAGATTCGCTGATCACGGTGCCTAAAAACTGGCTGAGATTGGGATTGTGCCCCACGACCATGATCGATTCCTGGGCGGCATACTTTTCCAGCAAGCGGCGAAAGTCGGCGAACGTGGCTTCGGGACGCAGCGCATTTTCAATCTGCAGCTTGCCTTCGTAGCCCATTTCGTTTCCGACCAGCGATGCGGTCTGGCTGGCGCGCTTCAGAGGACTGGAAATCAGGCAATCCACATGAACGTCGAGCGCGGCCAGGGCGCGGCCCACGTAGCCGCACTGCTCGATGCCTTCTTGATCGAGGGCGCGCTTCTCGTCTTTCTTCGGATTCACGAAGTGAGCGCCGGCGCTGGCGTGACGCAGAAAGTAAATAATCATGCCCCGCTATCGTACTCTTCCGGCGGTGGCCTTGCGTTTCTTGGCGGGCGGCAGCGGCAGCGCGAAGCCGGCGGGCTGCTTGCCTTCGGCCACGCCGATCAGGAAATCCTGGGCGCTGAAAGCGGCTGCGCCCGTAGGCGGTTTGCGCCGGCGCGCGCCGTGCAGCGGCTGCCAGGCGCGAACATAGGTTTCGTCGCGTAACAAGAGGCGGGCCTTGCGATTATCCGCCAATAGAGCGTCGAGAATTTCGCGGCGCACGCGTTCGCGCAGGAATTCGTCGCGTAGCGGCACCAGCACTTCCACGCGCTCGTAAAGATTGCGCGGCATCCAATCGGCGCTGCCGATATAAATTTCTTCCTCGCCGGCGTTGCTGAAGTAATAAATCCGGCTGTGTTCGAGAAATCGGCCTACGATGCTGCGCACGCGAATGCGATCGCTGACCCCGCGCACTCCGGGGCGCAGCGCGCAAATGCCGCGCACGATCAGATCGATTTCTACTCCCGCCTGCGACGCGCGATACAAAGCCTGGATCACATTTTTATCCAGCAGCGCGTTCATCTTGGCGATGATGCGCCCCGGCCGGCCTTGCCGCACGTGCTCGGCTTCGCGATCGATCAGAGCCAGCGTTTTCTCGGCGAGATCGAGCGGCGCCACTAAGAGCGGATCATAACTCGGGTTCTCGGCATAGGCGGTCAGAAAGCTAAACACATCGTGCACCGCGCGGGTGATTTCAGGATTCGCCGTGAACAGGCTGAGATCGGTGTAGATGCGCGCCGTGGTGGCGTTGTAGTTGCCGGTTCCGATGTGAGCGTAACTGCGGGGGACGCCATCGGGATCGCGGCGCACCAGCAGCGAGAGCTTGCAGTGCGTCTTCAGGCCGACCAATCCGTGGAAAACCTGCACCCCCGCATCTTCCATTTCGCGCGCCCAGCGGATGTTGTGGGCTTCATCGAAGCGCGCCTTCAACTCCACCACCGCGGTCACTTCTTTGCCCGCGGCGGCGTCGATGAGCGAAGGGACGATCAGGGAATGCTCGTTGGTGCGATAAAGAGTCTGCTTGATCGAAAGTACGTGCTCGTCTTCCGCCGCCGACTCGATGAAAGCTAAAACCGCATCGTAAGAGTCGTAGGGATGGTGCAGCAGAATGTCGTGGCGCCGCAGCTCTTCGAAGAGATTCTGCGACTTGGCCGTGAGCCGCAGTTCGCGGGGAACGAAAGGACGGTACTTCAGCTCCGGGCGCTGCACCTGATCGTAAACGTTGAACAGCCGCGAGAGATTCACCGGGCCGTTCACTGGAAAGACCTGCCAGGGATCGAGTTCGAAGACGGTACGCAGGCGCTCGATAATTTCGGGATCGGCGTCGGCCTCGATCTCCATGCGCACGGCATCGCCCTTGCGGCGATTGTGCAGTTCGGCGCGCACCGACTCGAGCAGGTTGCGGGCTTCTTCCTCCTGAAGGTAAAGATTGCTGTTGCGGGTTACGCGGAAGGGGGCGGAGGAAACGATATCGTAGCCCTGGTACATGCGCTGGGCGTGATGAGCGACGAGATCGGCGAGGAAAATAAAATCGATGCTGTTTTCCGACGGCAGCCGCACGAGACGAGGCAACGCCCGCGGCACCGACACCACTCCGGTGTAGACGAGGGAAGATCGCCGGCGCCGCCGCAAAAGAAACCCCAGGCACAAGGCCTTGTTGATCACGCGCGGAAAAGGATGCGAGGGATCGACCGTGACCGGGGTGAGCAGCGGGTCCAATTCCTTCTCGCTGTATTCATCGACAAATCGTCGCGCCTCGGCATCGAGATCGGGCAAGCTCAGCAGGCGAATGCCGTGCTCCGCCAGATTCGGGCGCAGGGCGTTCCAGCAGTCATATTGATCGTCTACAAATTCGTGCGTGATGCGGGCCAGAACGTCGCGCTTCTCGGTCAAAGTTAGGCCATCGGGACCGGCTTCGTTGTAGCCGTCCTCGATCTGCTGCACCATCGCGGCCACGCGAATCTCAAAAAATTCGTCGAGGTTGCTGGCCGAGATGGCCAGAAATTTCAGCCGCTCCAGCAGCGGATTGCCTTCATCCTCTGCCTCTTCGAGCACACGCCGGTTGAACGCGATCCAGGAGGTATCGCGGTTGAGATAATACTTGGGATTTTCCAGCGAAAGACGAGCCATCTGCGATGGGCACGCTGACTTGCGTGACTCAGTATAAAACATCTGCGGGAGCTGGAGTAGGAACCTAACTGACGGGTGGTGGCTCGGTTGACTCCGGCCCTTTCTTGAGGCGTCATCCCGAAACCCGGCGCGGTTCAGCCAGGTGAGCGATCTCCCCTGCACCCGAAAGCGCAGCTATAGAGATCCTTCGCTCCGCCCGAACAGCAGCTCCGCTCATCAGGATGACGCCACCCGAAACGCCGGACGTTTCCTAGGACGCTCCTACAAAACTGACGGCAAATAGGTCGGTGACGTCGCTGTTCCACTCGACCACGCTGGCCTGCTGCTGCGTGGCCGCAGCTTCGGCGGCTGCGGCCTTGGTGGCGGCGTCCGTGGTGGTGGTCGTGGCCTGCCGCACGGCCTGATCTTTGCGCTGCAGTTCGTCGCGCAACCCCGGAATCTGCTGCTGTTCGGCGAGCGCGGCCGATTGCGCGGCAATCGCGTCCTTGCAGGCCTGCACATCCGCCGCGGTAATCGTGGCCGGCCGCTTCCTAGGCTTCGGCGACGAGGCGGTTTGCGCGGTCACCGCCGTCGCCAGACACAAAATACGACAGCTCCCAGGAGGGTTTCATTGCACTCTCCTTTTCCCCTGCCGGCGGGAATGGGATTCGAATTTCTGGGTTATTTGACCTGCTTGATGGCCTCTTTCACTTTTTGGGCGACGCTTTCCGGCAACGGAGCATAGGTCAGAGCGGAAGTCATTTTTTGTCCATCGGTCACCATCCAGTTCAGGAAGTCCGCCAGGATTTTTCCTTTGGCCGCATCTTTGGACTGCTGCGGTATGAGCAGCCAGGTGAAACTGGAGATGGGATACGCGTCTTTGCCGGGAGGGTTGGTGATGGACACGCGGAAGTCTGGCGGCATTTTCGCTGACGACGCGGCGGCGGCGGTAACGCCCTCGAGCGAGGCCTTAACAAAATTTCCCGCGGCATTTTTCACGCTGCCGTAAGAAATATTGTTCTGCACGGCGTAAATCAACTCCACATAACCGATCGATCCCGCCAACTGCCGGATGGACCCGGCCACTCCTTCGTTCCCTTTTCCGCCCAGCCCAATGGGCCACTGCACCGAGGTGTTCCTGCCGACTTTGCTCTCCCACTCCGGGCTGACTTTCGACAGATAGTCCGTCCAGATAAAGGTGGTACCGCTGCCATCGGAGCGGTGGACCACAATAATGGCTTTATCGGGGAAGCTGATGCCCGGATTCACACTCGTGATGGCCGGGTCATTCCATTTGGTGATTTTGCCCAGAAAAATTCCCGCCAGCGCTTCGGGGGTGAATTTTATGTCGCTCCCTACTCCCGGAAGATTATAAGCCGGCACGTTTGCCCCCAGCACGGTGGGAATGTTCAAGATCTTGGTCGAGCGTTTCTGCTGGGCCTCAGCCAGTTGAGCATCCGTCATGGGCATGTCGCTGGCGCCGAAATCCACCGTGCCTTCGGTGACCTGCCGGATGCCACCACCGCTGCCGATGGACTGGTAATTGATTTGAATATTCGAGTGCTGGTTGTGATATTCGTTGAACCACTTGGAATACATGGGATAGGGAAACGTGGCCCCCGCTCCGTTCAGTGTGGTCTGCGCGAAAACTTGCAGAGTGAAAAGAGTGCACAACAACAGCCGTATGAGTCTGCCCATCGCTCGATAAGTCCCCCTTGGATGAATACTTTAGGTTCTAGCGGCGGAGTGTTACAAGGGGGTTACAAACGGGTGAATTTATTATGAATGGGGCATGAACAATTGTGAGCAGGTTTCACCGCAGGTTATAGGGCGCGACAGGGCGAGAATATTTCCGGCTGTGTCTCAGTCAGACTCTGTCTCTTCTTGCGGGGTGTCCTCTTGAAGAGTGTCCTCCCGAAACCCGGCGCACTTCAGCCGGGTGAGTGATCTCCCGCGCGAAAAAGTCTGCCTTCGATCCTTTGCTCCGTGAAAAGCGGCTGCGCCCAGGTTGTCGCCATCAGAAGGAATTCATTCTCAATGCCCGTCTTGCAGTCGCGCAATCTCGCGGGGAAAAAGCGTGTTGGCGGGAAACTGCGTGCGCAGCGATTGCAGCACTTCCAGAGCGCGCGCTTTATCTTTGTCGCGCACGTAAGCAATCGCCAGCAGGATGCGCGCGAAGGGCTTCAGGTAGTGGCCGTTTTCGGCGGTAGTTTGCAGATCGGCGATGCCGGCCCGCTTGTCGCCAGGCAGACCGCCCATGCGCAGCAGCCAGCGCACCGGAGCAGTCATGCTGCCTATGATGTATTTGCTGAACCCGGTCGCGACCAAAACGTCGGAGCAATTATTGCAAATCGCCAGCAGTTGCTGGGCGTAGGTGGAAGCTTCTTTGGTGTAGTGCAACGAGGCCAGGTTTTTCTTCTCGATCAGCGCGGCATAATCCGCTTGCAAGCCGGAGGAAAGCGTCATGGCAAACAACGCATCCTGGTCTTTGGCATTTTTTTTCAAGCGATCCTGGGCGAGGGATTGGGCGCGCGTGATGGCGCCTTCAAACTGGCTGTGCGCCTCCGGGTCGGGGCTGAATTTGGGGCGGTTGTAAAAAGCTGAGTCGTCCGCGTAGAACTGTTGCTCTAAAACTCCGAGGCGGTTGAACTCGGAGAACAGAACTCCGGCGGCCTGGCTGACCGGGCCGACAGGATCGTCCGGATGTTGCGACTGCCAGCTGGAAAAATCCTTCTGCGCGCCGCTAAAATCCAGATTGTAGAGGCCGGAGAAACCACGATCCAGCGCCGTATCCGTCACGGCGGGAACATCAGCGCCACCTTCGGCCTTTGCGGGCAAGCCCCCGGCAACGAGAAAAAAGGCTGCGACCGTACCAATGGCCAGACGATTTCGTAGAGGGGTGATCGTTGCCATGCTCCTCAAGTCGAGTCCTTGTATTATCCTTCCTTTTCAGCGGAATGCAAGATTACTTTTTGTACCCTGACGTTGGATGCAACTCATTGGCGTTTTGCCCATCCTATTCTGGAATTCCGGGAGCGGTAGGAACTTGGTCCGCCGGCTCGAATCTGGCCATAAACCTTTAGAATGAAAACCTCATGAGCGATTCGCCTGCGCCGCGCTATGCCCCGGGTTGGCCCGGCATTCCACCCCGCTGGACCTCAAGCGCCAAAACCGGCATCGGCACGGCCCTGAACCAACACAGCCGGGTGTGGTTCACGCTGAGCCACGGGATCGTCAACGAAGTCTACTTCCCGCGGGTCGACCAGGCCTGCACTCGCGACTTCGGATTTATCGTCACCAACGGGCGCGACCTATTCTCCGAAGAAAAGCGCCACTGCACCTTCGAAAACAATCCCGTCGAGCCCGGGGTTCCCGCTTACGAGTTGATCAACACCGAAATCGATGGGCACTACCGCATCCACAAGGAAATACTGACCGACTCCTACCGCAACGTCGTTCTGCAGAAGATTCGCTTCGAGCCGCTGCAAGGCCAACTCGCCGACTACCATCTCTACGCGCTGCTCTCGCCGCATCTGGCCAACTGCGGCTACGACAACACGGGCTGGGTGGGCGATTACAAAGGCGCGCCCATGTTCTTCGCCCAGCACGACGGAGTGGCGCTCGCGCTGGGATGCTCCGTCCCCTGGAAAAAAATGGCCGTGGGATTTGTCGGCGTCTCCGATGGCTGGCAGGATCTTTCGGCGCACTTCCAGATGGAGTGGGATTACGAGCGCGCGGAAAACGGCAACATCGCCTGCACCGGAGAGATCGACCTCGATGCTTGCAAAGGCGAGTTCGTCGTGGCGCTGGGCTTTGGCGCGATCGTGACGGAAGCCGGGCAGCAGGTTCGCTCCACCCTGCTCGAAGATTACGCCCAATTGCGCCGCCATTACGTCTTCCAGTGGATCAATTGGCATGGCACGCTGCTCAAGCTGGACGAGCCCAAGCGCGCAGGCGATCTATACCGCACTTCGGCGGCGGTTCTGCGCACGCATGAGTCGAAAGATTTTCTCGGCGGCATTATTGCCAGCCTCTCGATTCCCTGGGGATTCAATAAGGGCGATGAGGATCTCGGCGGCTATCATCTGGTGTGGCCGCGCGATCTGGTCGAAACCGCCGGCGCGCTGCTGGCGGCGGGCGCGGTCGGCGACGCCGTGCGCGTGCTGCATTACCTCGAAGCCACACAAGAGGCGGACGGGAATTGGGCGCAGAATCTCTGGCTCGACGGCCGCCCCTACTGGAGCGGTGTGCAGATGGACGAAACCGCCTTCCCCATCCTGCTGCTCGATCTGCTGCGGCGCGAAGCCGCGCATGGCCTGGGCAAGCTGGAGCGCTGGTGGACGATGGTGCGCAATGCAGCCAGCTTTATTGTGCGCAATGGACCGGTCACGCAGCAGGATCGCTGGGAGGAAGAGGCGGGCTATTCACCCTTCACTCTCGCGGTAGAAATTTCCGCATTGCTGGCAGCGGCCGAAATCGCCGATCTCACCGGCCACAGCGACGCCGCCACCACGTTGCGCGACACCGCCGACGCCTGGAATGACAATATCGAGCGCTGGGTCTACGCCGCCGGCAGCGATCTCGCCCAGCAGGCCGGCGTGGAGGGCTACTATGTGCGCATCGCGCCCCCGGATACCGACCTGGCGGCCTCGCCCACGCAGGGCTTCGTCCCCATCAAGAACCGGCCGCCGGGAGAAAATCCGCAGCGCGCCTATCAGGTCATCAGTCCGGATTCGCTGGCTCTGGTGCGCTTCGGACTGCGCGCACCGGACGACCCCCGCATCCTGAATACAATTCGCGTGATCGACGCCTTGCTCCGCGTGCAACTGCCGCAAGGCCCATGCTGGTATCGCTACAACGGCGATGGCTACGGAGAGCACAAAGATGGTTCGCCCTTCGATGGCACCGGCATTGGGCGTCCCTGGCCTCTGCTGGCCGGGGAACGCGCTCACTACGAACTCGCCGCCGGGCGCCGGGGCGAAGCCGAGGCTTTGCTGGCCATGATGGAGAAGTGCACCTCCGGCCGTGGACGCCTGCTGCCGGAGCAGGTCTGGGACGACAACGATATCCCTGCGCGGGAATTATTTCGCGGCCGGCCTACGGGCTCGGCTTGCCCGCTGGTATGGGCCCACTCCGAATACATCAAGCTTTGCCGCTCGTTGCGCGATGGCAAGATATTCGACCAGCCCCCACAAACCGCGCAACGTTATCTGATCGAGAAACCGACGCGGCAAATCTTTGGCTGGAGATTCAACAATAAGACCCGCTCCGTGCCGCGCTACAAGAAACTCCGCCTCATCCTGCTCACTCCAGCGCTGGTGCATTGGAGCATTGACGGCTGGCAAAGTTCGCAAGACACCAACACCCGCGACAGTGGCCTGGGCACCCACCTGCTGGATTTACCTACGGCGTCGCTTCCGAGCGGCAGCCCGGTAGTATTCACTTTCTTTTGGCCGCAAGAGAATCGCTGGGAGGGTCAGAACTACACGGTCGTTGTGGAGTAAAAAAGAAAAAAAGTCGGCGGTGCTGCAGTGGGAAAAAAGATTCGGATCAGGGCATCGCTTCAGCGATGCCAGTGCGGGCGACGCACGAGCGGCTTTAACAGACTGCCGAAAATGGTCGCCTAGAATGTTTCCGCTTTAGCGCCCGAGGTTAGCTGTCGCCTTCGGTGCAGTCTTTTCCCGTAGCCTGTTTAAGCCCCTGAGTCTTGCCCGGCAGACTCAGCGGCTGAAGCTGATTTCAAGTCTCGCGATCAGACGGCATGCCTGAAGAAATGCCTGATACGAAGCCTTTTTCAAACGAAGGCCACACCCTAGGTTCATGGAGAGTCAGTTCGCGATCGGGGCTGGTTCTAGCGGAAAGGCAGGAATTACGCCTCGGCCGCAGTGGTATAAGTAAGCTCGACCACGGTGCAATCGTCATTCAAGGGATTGCCCGCGCAGAACTCCGAGACCGCCGAGAAAATTCCCTCCAGCGTGGCATTCTTGGCCGCGGCCGCTTCCAGGCGGAAGTCTTCGAAGAAATCTCCCATCGCGTTCTCGGCCTCGGTCACGCCATCGGTCACCAGGATGAAGCGGTCGCCGGATTTCATCTGGCAGCGCGCACTCTCAAACGTGGCATCGGGCAGCAACCCCACCGGCACATTGCCGTGCGGCGGACGCATCACTTCCCCACCGCAGACCAGCAGCGGCTGCACGTGGCCACAATTCACATATTCGAGGTCGCCATCCTTGCGCAAGCGCACCAGCAGCACAGTGGCATATTTTTCCCCAACCAGTTTGTCGGTAAAAAAACGATTGACGGCCACCACCACATCGAGCAGGGGCACGCCCGCGCTCAAATGCGAATAGATCATGCCCTGCAGCGTGGAAGCCAAAAGGGCCGCTGAAACTCCCTTGCCGCTGACGTCGGCCAGCACCACCGCGAGGCCGTCTTTCGTGTTTACGGCGTCGAAGAAGTCGCCCCCAATTTCTTTACAAGAGAGATTTTTTCCCCGCAGGGTGGCGTAGGGCACTTCCGGAATCCTCACCTGCATCAACCGCTGCTGGATACTGGCGGCGATGGTAAGCTCCTGCTGGTAGCGCCGCGATTCTTCTTCGGCCTGCACCAGGCGGGCGTTCTCGATCAACGACCCGGCTTCTGTCGCGATCGCGCGCAGAATATCGTGGCCCACGCCGGAGAATTCGCGCGAGGCGAAGCGCGAGTCCACGTACAACACTCCCGCCACTTCGGAAGCCGCGTTAGCGTTCGGCGCCGGAGTCTGCTCGCGCGTGGCCTGCACCTGGCGCTTGCGCAGCGGAATACAAATCACGGTGCGCAGATCGTAGGCCACAATACTCTGCCGCCCGGCAAGATCGGTCGAACTGCCGGTATCCGTGAGCAAAAACTCCGAATTCGAACGCAACGATTCTTCGAGAGCAGAGTGCGAAATGGTTTTGTCGTCGAGCAGCGATTCGCCTTTGCTGTTGCGCCCCGCGCCCAGCCGCAGGTTACCTTCATCGTCTTTCAGAAAGACATAGCCGCGTTCGGCGCGGGTAAGCCGCAACGTGACTTCCAGCATGGTCATTAAAATTTCATCGAGCACGCCGGCCGTGTTCAACTTGCGCGCCGCCTCCAGAAAGAGAGTCAGCTTTTCGAGATCGGTCGCTTCCTGCGAAATCTGGATGCCCGAAATCTGGCTCAGGAACTCGCGCGCGGTATTCGAGGTGCTGTGCGCGGGATTGAAAATCGCATAAGTGGAGTCGCGCGCGCCAAACTCGAGGCGGTCATTGCGCTCCAACTTCTGCCGCTGGATGCGTTCGCCGTTAACGAACGTTCCATGCTTGCTGCCCTGGTCGACGAGAAAAAATCCCTCGTCCTCGAGCACGATCAGGGCGTGGTCGCGCGAGACGCGAGGATCGGCAATCACCAGATCCTTATCCACCTTGCGCCCCACGGAGAAAGGAGTGCGGTTGAGCACGATGTTGCGCTGCTCGTTGCCCTGCACCAGCACCAGCGCCGGAAACACGCCCGAACCCGAGGACTGCGCCCGTATTGCACTTAAAGTCATGGAATGAGAACCGAATGTGGAACCGCTTCCCAGCCTACCGGAAAGCGCCGCAGATTGGAATAATGACAGGAATCAGGCTGGGACGGAAGAGCCTTTGTGGCGACCGTCGGTGGCGCTTGTCTCGGAGCTTCGATAGACTTCACGGGCGTGCCCCGCCAAGACATAACGCAAAAGCCGGCTCGCCCTTCCGCGACCAAGGCTTTGATCCTGTTGGTGATGGTTTCGGGCCTGGCTGCGGTCGTCTCTACGCGTCCCTTGGAGTGGCTGCTGGGAAGCGATTTCCCCCACTTCTACTGCGCCGCCCGCATGTTGTCGGAAGGCCGCGGAAACCAGCTTTATGACGGCGGCGTGCAGCGTCAATACCAGGCTCGCTATGCGGGTAGGGTCGGCACGCCTTACACCCACCCACCTTTTGAAACGCTGATCTACCTTCCCGTGGCTTGGCTGCCTTTGCGAATGGCTTATCTGCTCTGGTTTTTGTTGAACATCTTTTTTCTTGCAGCCGCCTCGCGAAGGCTCGCAACCCATTTGCCGCTGCCCTGGGATTGGCGCATTTTGGTCGCGGCCTCGCTTATGTTTGTGCCGCTCCTGCTCTGCCTTTTGCAAGGGCAGGATTCGGTGCTTCTGCTCTGGTTCGTCGTCCTGGCATTCACGGAATTACGGCGCGGACGCAGCTTTGTCTCTGGGTGCTGGCTGGCGGTCGGACTCTTCAAATTCCAACTCATCCTGCCGCTCGCGCTGGTACTAACGCTGACCCGAGGCAAAGGCGCAATGGCCAAGGGCTTCAGCCTGGTGGCATTGGGGCTGGCGGGACTGTCGGCCGCCATTTCTGGATGGCGGGTTTTCATCTCCTACCCGAGCTTCCTGCTGCACCTCCGGGAGCAACCCTTTGCCGGGTTTGCGCCCCAGGCTATGGCCAACCTTCGCGGATTAGCCGGCTTCCTCCTCCGTCACCATTCTTCCCGTTGGCAAATGCTTGCCACCGGAATCCTCTCCGGCGTTGCTCTAGTCCCCACCTTGGGCGCATGGAAGCGCGTTAGGTCCGTCGCGCTCGCGACCTCGCCAACCGCCGCCCACGCCGACGAGTTTGATTCCGCCTTCGCCAGCACTCTGCTGTTTGCCCTGCTCGTAAGCTTCCATTTGAATCCTCACGATCTCAGCCTTCTGCTGCTGGCGATTCTTTTGCTGCACCACGGCTTCTCTTCCCTCCCACGACGATCTTGGGAAAGAGTGTTGACCATCGGCTTGCTCACGATCTTATTTCTGCCTCCACTGCACCTGTGGATGTTGCAGGCCAGCGCTTATGCTCTGGTCGGGATTCCCGTGCTGGCACTTTTCTTGATCAGCCTGGCGATCCACCGGCGAGACCACGTTGCCGCCGCTAATCTTGCGCTGGAGCCGACACCGGGTCCTGGTTTTGCAGCAGATTCAAAAGGCTCAATCCAAAAATGATGACCGGCACGACCAACGTAGTCAGAAACGGCAACTGCCATTTGCCCTGCGCCCATGCCGGTGACGCCAGGAAATAAGCTGCGCTCAAAGCTGTGCTGGCGAACCACGGCCAGGCCAAAATGAGAAAGCCGGTCACATAAAGGGAGTACATCATCCTAGAGCCGGAGTTGAAGCGGGCGCGATCCCGCACCAACGACAAAATCGCAGGCACAAGCAAGACCTGGTTATAAGGCGCGACCATGGGCACCACTAACACAGTCAAGGCCAACACCGATGCGAGAGACCGGCCGAAGGCGACGCTGTCAACCGCACGGCCACACCAATTCCAAAGGGGAACGGCACACAGCAGAAGCGCGCCAGCCGCCGCCAGTTTGCCTGCGGAGGTCCAGGGGAGCAACTCATCCAGCACCGACCGGTTCTGCGTATATTGATGGTATTGCGAGATCGCCTGCGCGAACATGCGCCACCATCCCGGCAAGAGCATCTCGGCCCCAATCAGCAAGAGAGCCAGCACCGAGCCAAAGCCATACACCAGTTTTCGCCGCGCCCGCCAAGCACTCGCGGCCCACAGCAGCAGCCATGCGACGACGAGCCAGGCAAGTTGCGGCTTGATGGTGGCGAGGGCCAGAAGCGCTCCACTCAGGTACAGAAAATCCATCGCCACGCAGGCCACCGACGCGGCCAGCAAACCCGCCACCAGCAGGGTCAACTGCTGCATCTTGATGCCTTGCACCGCGGGGAGACTTCCCAGAGTTAAAAGGACGCAGGACACCAAGGCCGCCGGCGCCAAACGCCAGGGCAAAACCCGCAGCCACAGCCAGACGCTGGCCACCGTAACTCCGATGAGCAGCAACTGAAAAAAAATTCGCACTCCATCAAAAGGAAATCCCACCAGCGGAGCCAGCAAGAACACCACGTACGCTGGATAGGCGAAGCCCTGCCGGTCCTTGGGATCATTGGGCCGCGCCGGATCGAGTACGCGCCCGTAATATCCCTTCTGGATTTCGAGGGTGATGTCTTCGCTGTAGGGATTGCGGCGGTGCAGCAGCAGCTCTCTCGCCCCCAGCCAACGCGGATAAAGATCCGATAGATTCCCGCGGGGGCGCTCATGCTGGGCTGCGTCGGCACGCTGATGACCGATCAGGATTCGGTCCACATAAAACCACATGCTCAGGGCTGCCAAAGCAGCCACCAAGGTGAAGAGTAAAGTCCCGGCTTGCAGGCGAAGAGGCATGTTCGACTCAATCCCTCCTTTTACGTTTCCTCTCCCTCTCTCAGCCGGGTTCCCACGCCCACTTACTCGGCCCGGTTAACGCGGTTCCGCTGCCAAAGCCGCCAGCCGTCGCGGAATGAGTCTCGCGACAATTCCCTTCCCATCATCCATGTCCACCACAGCAAAGGAATTGCCATCAAGTTCACTCTAGCAATCCCGAGCCAGAGAACCATCCACAAAGGACTGATCAGTAGAGGCAGTGCGGGAAGGAGCAGTGAAAACCCGGTGCGCCCCTCCCGCTTTCCTCTTGCCCTAATGTAATTGGCAATCCAGGCCAGCGGGAGCACCAGCAAACTGAGATCGTGAACATTGGTCTGCCAGGCGATTAACACTCCGACCGTCACCGCCAGAGATAGTTGCAAATCGAAGCGTTGCCCGTCAGGGATTTGCAAAGCAAAGGTCTCCGGCTCCTGCGGCGACCATCCCGTCGCGGCTGCGAACAAAAACACGATGATCGAAGCGAACATTGCCAGAAAGGAGCTCATGGCGTCCGAGAACGCTCTCGGCCCACCCGTCAAAAGGCCGTGCAGGTTGGGCAGGAGCTCGGGAGGCACTCCGCCCAAGCCCGGTGAGTTCACGATGCGCAATACGAATCCGGGATAGGCAAGCATCCCCTCGCGTCCCACCAGTGCGAGGGAAAGCAGCCCCAAGATCGAAGCAACGACCGCGAAGCTAAGGACCAAGCGCCTTCGCTTCCAAATGAACAACAGCAAAACCACAGGAATCACAAACTGAAACTTGAAAGCGGCCAGACCCAGCCAGCACCCACCAAGAATGTCGGCCCGCCTCCTCAGCGCATTGAAGCCGAGGGTGCAAACCAGCAACTGCAAAATCGAATCCTGCCCCTGCAACAGGCAGGAGAATACCGGGAAGAAAGCAAACGACGCCAATACCAGCTGCCACCATGGAATCGAGCCGAGCGCAGCCACCGACCTGCGCAATAACATGGCCACAGCCACCAGGCCAGCCACGTTCAAAAGATCGAACGCCAGGAGTGCGCGGCGATAGGGGAGCAGCGTCAGCGGCACAAAAATCACGGCTTCCACCGGAGGATGGATATAGGGCAAGGGTCCTCGACGGAAGGGAACATGCCCCGCATAATCCTCCTGCACCTCATATTGGACTCGCCGGTCATAAAGGTGATGCCCCAGCCCTTCGCGCAGGATGGTTGCGCCGGTGTAGTAGACGGTGAAATCCGTATATCCGCGACCCATTCCTTTCGCGAAGTCGACGAAAAACAGCAGGTTCAGCCACAGCGTCGCACCGATCATCATCCAGGCAAGCCGGTACGATCTCTTTCGGTCTGCAAAAAAAAATTGCCTGTCTGCGGCCGGCATGATCGAACGCGATTGTACCTTGTACCCCAAGCACCGGCTATGATGATTCCTCATGGCTCCGATGCTCAGCCCCGCCCGCGTTCTTCCGGTGGTTCTTTTCCTCGGCCTGTTCGCCATGGCGGCGCGCGACGTGGTCGATCCCGATGTGTGGTGGCACCTCGAGACCGGGCAGTACATCTCCGAGCACACACGAGTTCCGCGGGTGGATCCTTTTTCCTACACTCGCGGCGGAGCGCCGTGGGTGGCTCACGAATGGCTCGCCGATCTTCTTCTTTACGGCATCCAGCGCGTTGCGGGCTGGGGCGCGTTGATCGTTCTCTTTGCCGCGATCGTCACAGCGTCTTTTTTTGTGCTGTATCTCCGTTGCGGCTCGCGCCCCGGCCTCGCAGGCTTGATCACGCTTCTGGCCGCCTGCGCCACCATGCCCCTGTGGGGAGTGCGCCCGCAGATTCTCTCCCTGCTGCTAACCAGTTTGTGGCTGCTCCTTCTCGAACGCTCCGAGCGCGATCCAAAACTGCTTTGGTGGACCCTTCCCCTGATGCTGCTTTGGGTCAATCTCCACGCCGGATTCGCGCTCGGATTAGCGCTCTCCGCTGTGTTCCTAGCCGGGGAGTGGATCGAAGGCTTACGCAGAAAAAGCGCGCGCGGCGGGATGGCTCCGAGCGGGATCTCTCCGAACCCAGGTCCTTTGCGATTGGCAGCGCTGATTTTCTTGCTCGACCTTCTGCTCGTACCGCTGAATCCCAATGGCCCGCGCCTCTTCGATTATCCGCTCGAAACTCTGCGCTCGACGGCCATGCAAAGCTACATTGCGGAATGGGCCTCGCCAAACTTCCATCAGCTAGAATCTCTTCCTCTTCTTGTTCTGGTGCTGGCCAGCTTCGTAATTCTGGCGTGGACGCGGTCCCCTATGCGCCCGCGCGATTTTCTCCTCTTGCCCGTCAGCCTGTTTGCCAGTCTGGTTTCCATTCGCTTGATCCCTTTCTTCGTTTTGATTGCGGCGCCCCTGCTAGCAAGGCAATGGGCAGGCGCTCTGCCAAGTCGGTCCGGGAATTTTTCTAAATCATCGAGTACGTCCACTGCCCTTCATGCTCTTCTCAATGCGGGAATGATCCTGACCCTGGCCCTATTCGCCGTGGTGCACACTATTCAAGTCATCCACCGGCAACCGCAAGCGGTGGCGCAGGCTTTTCCCGAGCGGGCGGTTGCGTTTCTTCAATCCCACCCCGGCCTCGGCCCCATCTTTAATCACTATGATTGGGGCGGATATCTGATCTGGAAGCTTTACCCTGAAACTCGCGTTTTTATCGACGGCCGTGCCGACTTGTACGGAGACTCAATGCTTGACCCGTTCGCCTCCACCTATCAGTTCAAAGGCGACTGGCGCCGGCCTCTGGAACGTTGGGACATCCACACCGTTTTGGTTCCATCCCATTCCGCGCTGGCCGTGGGATTGGGGAATGCTCCCGGCTGGAGCGTTGCCTACGGCGACGCTCAGGCAGTGGTTCTGACCGATCGCCCCGGTTCGCTGGTTACCCTGGATACCCGGTAAAATAGCCGGGAAGCATTTTGCCGGGAATTAAGGGTATTATCAGTGGTATCGTTGTCGGGATAACTCCCCCGATCGACCTTGCAAGAAACCGGGATCAACGATTCCCGGGGCAAGCTTTTGCCCAGGTAGCTTGGCCGAAGGGGATGGACCGGGGATGGATCTTTGACTAGGAGGATATAAGAATGATGGCGCAGCTCATGCGGTTGTGGCGGGACGACGAGGGGCAAGACATCGCGGAGTATGCGGTGATGCTGGCGGTGATTCTGGTGATCGTGGTCGGCACCATACGGCTGATCGGCTCCAACGCGAACAACGTGTTCTCCAGTGTAGCCAGTTCGATTCAATAGAACTTGCAAGCATCACCCAAGGGACGTTCATTCTCCCCAGGACGGCGTGGAGGAGTGCCTCGTCTCGTCTTTACTTGGTTTGTATTTACTTGGCTTGTCTTTAACGGAGCCTTATGAACCGAACCCGTTTGTTGATGATTGGAGCGCTGGCCCTGGCGCTCGGAGTCATCGTCAGCCTTTCCGTCTATAAGAATCTGCAGGGCAGAGGCTCCGGCAACAACGAGCCCGGCAGCGACGTGATTGTGGCCGCCGACGACATTCAGGTCGGTGCCCGAATCGAAGAGCACGACGTGCACATCGTGAAATATCCGGCCTCGTCCCTTCCCGGCGGAACCTTCAGTAAGCGTTCCCAGGTGATGGGCCGCGGAGTGATCATTCCGATCTCGCGGGGAGAATTTATTCTGCCCAGCAAATTGGCGCCGGAAAACGCCGGCGCAGGCCTGCCTTCGTTGATCCCTCCAGGAATGCGCGCGGTCTCCGTGCGGGTGAATGAAGTGGTTTCGGTCGCTGGTTTCACCGGTCCGGGAACCAGGGTCGACGTTCTGCTCACGGGCACGCCCAACGGCGGCAGCGAGCCGCAGACCACTACGGTCCTGCAAAATGTGGCCGTGATTGCGGCCGGCAACAAGTTGGAACGTAATGCCGCCGGCGAAGCCCAGAACACTCCGGTCATCACGCTGCTGGTTTCACCCGATGACGCCGAGCGCCTTACTCTGGCGAGTTCGGAAGGCCACATCCAGCTCGCTCTGCGCAATCCGCTCGATACCCGGCAGGACGAGGTGGCTGCAGCCAACGCCAAGGGCCTCTACAAGGGCAGCACGCCCATGGCTGCGCCCGTGGTTCATGTCAGCCCGATCAAACATGTCGTAAAGAGCAACGCGCCGGCCCCCCCTCCCTCGGTGCTCAGCATAGAGGTTTATCAAGGCGTTAAGAAAAAAGATGTAGTGACGTTCCCGGAAGCGGGCGGTGAAGAGCCGAAGTAGTCAGAGCCTCAGTAGTTCCGAGCCTTAGTAGTGTAGTAAAGAGAAATGGCCTGCCGATCGATGCAGGTTTCCTCAAGTGGAGAGGAATCACACGATGAAGGTTCGCGCCACGATTTGCGCAGCGGTCGCACGTTCGTTTTTGCTTACAGCGGTGCTGGGGCCAGCGCTCCTGGCGCCGCAGGCTGGCCGAGCCAACGCCCTCCCTCAGGACGCGCAGCCAGCCGTGACCGAAGATACAGCCACGACCCCGGCCAGCTCCCAAACCACGCTCCCGCCCCAGTCGGCGCTGCCCCAAGCGCAAGGTTCCGCCCCCTTGCGCGTGATGGTGGATAAATCCCTGCTCATCAATACTACCGAACGCCTCAAGCGCATCTCAGTCACTGACGACACCGTCGCTTACGCCCAGGTGATTACTCCCACACAGATTCTCGTCCACGGCCGCGCTCCCGGCGAAGTTTCGCTGCTCATCTGGGACGAACTGGAGCGCTCGCGCAGCTTCGATCTGCGGGTGGATGTCGATGTCAGCGCCTGCGCCGAAGAAGAGCATCGCGTATTCCCCGAGGAGCAGATCACGGTCACTCCTTCGCGAGCCGCGATCGTCCTTTCCGGCCACGTAACCACTGAGGATGTCGCCAAGCGAGCCGGCGAGCTGGCCGCTGCCTACTCCAAAAATATCGTGAATGTGTTGACCTTCGGCCCTGTGGGCGCGCAGGAGGTTCTGCTGGAGGTAAAGTTTGCCGAAGTGGATCGATCCGCCCTCACCCAACTCGGCAGCAACTTCCTCTCCACCGGCGCGGCCAATACCATTGGAACCACGACCACCGGCCAATACGGCGGCTTCGGCTCGCAGGCCATCAACCAGACCACGGGACAAACCGGGCCCTTCACCTCCAACGAAACCGTAAGCAACGTTTTGAACCTGTTCTTGTTCCGCCCTGACATTCACTTCGGCGCCGTCATCGAAGCGCTCGAAAACAAAAGCCTTCTGCAAATTCTGGCCGAGCCCAATCTCATCGCCGTCAACGGCAAGAAGGCTAGCTTTCTCGCCGGTGGGCAGTTCCCCTTTCCCATCGTTCAGCCCGGCGCCGGATTCACCGCCGTCACCATCTCTTTCAAAGAGTTCGGGGTGAAGCTGGATTTCACCCCGGTGATCATGCCCAACGGCAACATTCACCTGGTGGTGGCCCCGGAGGTCAGCACCCTCGACTTCGCCGACGCGCTCACCATCTCAGGCTTCACCATCCCCGCGCTCAGCACGCGTAAAGCCGAGACCGAATTTGAGCTGCGCGACGGGCAGAGCTTTGTGATTGCAGGCTTGATCGACAATCGCGTCACCGACGTATGGAACAAGATCCCTGGCCTCGGCGATATTCCGATCTTGGGCACATTCTTTAAGAGCAAGAGTATTTCGAAGAGCAACTCGGAGTTGATGGTGCTGTGCACGGTGCACCGGGTTTCGCCCAACACCGAATCCCCGCCGACGCCAAAGAATCCGCAGCCCTACATGGATAAGAATAAGTTCGACGAGAAAAAGCCGATTTGGAAATAGCAGCGGATTTTGTAGCATTGCTTTCAGCGCAGCAGTGGGGGGAACGTCGCAGGCCATGCCCGAGCTTTCCGTCGTCATCGTAGCCACTGACAATGAGCAGCGCACCGTGATGCAGGTGCTCGTCGATGGCACCAGCGTAGCCCGCACCGTGCATAGCTGCGCCAGCTATCCGGTCGCAGCCACCGATCCCGTAACTCGGCGTGTGCAAGCCGCCAATCCCGAAGTCGTGCTGGTGGATATTCCCGAAGACAATCCGCTCAATGCCATGCGCGCCATCGAACTCATTCATCAGGAATTGCCCGATACCGCCGTCTTTGCCATCGGCAGCCTGAAACAGCCGCAGCTCATCGTGAACGCGATGCGCTGCGGGGCCCGCGAATTCATCGAGCGTCCCACCACCACCACCGATCTGCTGGAAGCCTTCGTTCGCCTGACCACGGCCCAGCGCCGGGTTCAGAAAGAAGGCCCTCGCGGCAAGGTTTTTTCCGTGGTGAACGCGAAAGGCGGCAGCGGAGCCACTACCGTCGCCGTCAACCTGGCCCTGGCTCTGCAAGCGGCGCATGGGCACACGGCCCTGGTCGATCTCGCGCCCCTCGGCCACACCGCGCTCCATCTTAATCTCAAGCCTCTATTCAACGTGGCCGACGCCACCCGCAACCTGCACCGCATGGATAGTTCCCTGCTCGAAAGCTTCATGACCCGCCACGGCGGAGGCCTGCAGCTGCTGGCCGGTACCAACGTCCCCGCCGCCCTCGAACCTTCGACCGCGGATTTCGTTCGCCTCTTCGACATGCTGGTGACCCACTATCGCTACGTGGTGGTGGATAATTCCTCGCGCCTCGATGGCGCTTGCCGCCTGGTCTCGAATTTGTCCGAATGCGTGCTGCTGGTGGCTTGCACCGACGTGGCTTCGCTCTGGAGCGCCGCCCGCGTACAACAATATCTGGGTGAGACCGGCAGCCGCGAGCGCGTGCGCTTGATCCTGAATCGCTTTCGCAAAGTTCCCGGCTTCAGCGAAGCCGACGCCGAAAATGCCGCCGGAGCGAAATTATTGTGGCGCGTTCCCAACCAATATTTCGCCATCTCCTCGGCCATCGATCGCGGCGCCCCGGTGATGGAACAGAGCCACACCGAGATCGCTCGCTGTTTCTCAGGATTGGCGCACGAATTAACCCGCAACGACGTGGACGTGAAACGAGCCGCCTGGTCGCTGTTCAAGACGGTGTAGTGCTTTATGGCGAATCTGCAGACCTTCGAGCGCAGCGAGTACCAGCAGGTAAAGGCGGACCTGCACCGCAAAATTCTCGATCGGCTCGATCTGGAAAAGCTGGGACGCTCCACCGGCAGTTCCGCGCGCGAAGAAGTTCTCGTCCTCATCCGCAATTCGGTCAACAGCGAAGTCGTTCCCCTCAGCTTCGCCGAACGCGAGCGGCTATCGCGGGAAATTCTCGACGAGATCTTCGGCCTCGGCCCGCTCGAGCCCCTGCTGAAAGATCCCACCATCTCCGACATTCTGGTCAACCGCTTCGATCGGGTTTACATCGAGCGCTCCGGCAAACTGGAATTAACCGGCTTATCCTTCAAAGACAACCAGCACCTGATGCAGATCATCGAGCGCATCGTCTCCCGCGTCGGCCGGCGCGTGGACGAATCTTCTCCCATGGTCGATGCGCGCCTGCCCGATGGCTCCCGCGTGAACGCGATCATTCCTCCGCTGGCATTGGACGGAGCTTGCCTCTCCATCCGGCGCTTCGGGCGCGACCCCGTGACCGCGCGCAACATGATCGAGAATCATTCCCTCACCGAGCCCATGCTGGAACTTCTCTCCACCATGGTGAAGGGACGCTTGAACATGCTGATCTCAGGCGGCACCGGCGCCGGCAAAACCACTTTGCTCAACGTTCTTTCCGGCTACATTCCGAACGCCGAGCGCATCGTCACCATCGAGGACGCCGCCGAATTGCAACTCAAGCAAGAGCACGTGGTGCGCCTCGAAACCCGCGCGCCGAACATTGAAGGCAAGGGCGCGGTCCGCCAGCGCCAGTTGGTCATCAACAGCCTGCGTATGCGCCCCGACCGCATCATCGTCGGCGAGGTCCGCGGCGAAGAGGCCTTCGACATGTTGCAGGCCATGAACACCGGCCACGAAGGCTCGCTCACCACGGTTCACGCCAACTCCGTGCGCGACGCGCTGTCCCGCGTGGAGAACATGGTCTCGATGGCCAATCTCAACATTCCCGAGCGTGCCGTGCGCCACCAGATCGTCTCCGCCATTCACGGGGTGGTGCAGGTCGCGCGCTTATCCGACGGAACCCGGAAAGTGACCTCGGTTTCGGAGGTGAACGGCATGGAGGGCGACACCATCGTGATGCAGGAAATTTTCACCTTTGAACGGCAGGGTATCGACGAAAATGGCAAGGTGCGCGGCACCTTTCGCGCCACCGGCATCCGTCCTCAGTTCGCCGAGCGGCTGGCGAGTTATGGCACGCGCCTGCGCGCGTCCTTGTTCGAGTCCAAGACGGAAGTCTAGGCGTGAACGCGTAGAATTGAAGAAGTCAGTTGGATTTTTCTGATGGCGTCATCCTGAGCGTAGCCGCTTTTCAGGCGAAGAAGAGGATCCCCCACCCTACGCCCTTGGGGCCGGGAGATTCCTAAACCGCCTGGAGACACAGCAGAACGTCTCAGCGTCAGAGTGAAGAACGAGTTATGCAGCTACTGATCGCTATCGTGGTCTTCGTGGTGGTCGCCGCCGGCGCCTTCGTCATCGGTTCGCTCGTGGACCAGCGCAACGCCCGCGCCCGCCTGATTCGCGACCGCCTGGCCACGGTGCAGAAAGCCCCGGAACGCGATCCTGCCGAAGAACTGGCTCTCCTGCGCGACGAACAGCTCAGCAAGATTCCCGCGCTCGATACTCTGCTGCGCCGCTCCGAGCGCGTCGCCGCCATCCAAAACGCTTTGACCCAGGCGGGAATGCGCTTTCGCGCCGGCAATTTCCTTCTGCTCTGCCTGCTCTGCGGCGCGGTCGCAGGTCTCGCCGCCATCTTCTGGAGCAAGAATCCCGCCATCGGCTGGGCCGGATTGATCGTCGGCGCTTTCCTTCCCTATTCCTTCGTCTCCTACCGCCGCCAGAAGCGCTTCGAAAGATTCGAAGAACTTTTCCCCGAGGCCATCGACACGCTGGCCCGCGCGGTGCGCGCCGGGCACGCCTTCACCACCGCTCTGGAAATGATTTCCAACGAGGTCGCCGAGCCGCTCTCCAGCGAATTCCGCAAGCTCTTCGAAGAGCAAAAATTCGGCATGCCGGTGCGCGATGCGCTCATGAACCTCACCGAGCGCGTGCCTCTGGTCGACGTAAAGTTTTTCGTCACCGCGGTCATGCTGCAACGCGAAACCGGAGGCAACCTCGCCGAGATTCTGGACAATCTTTCTTACGTGATCCGCGAGCGCTTCAAAATTCAACGCCAGGTCAAGGTTCACACCGCGCAGGGCCGCCTCACCATGGCTATGCTGATGGCCATGCCCCCGGTGGTGGTGGCTATTCTTTTCCTGTTCAGCCCAGAGTTTGTGAAGCCCCTTTTCAACGATCCCATCGGCCACGCCCTGCTGGTGGCCAGCGTGGCTCTGCAGACCATCGGCTACTTTGTGATTCGCAGGATTATTAAGATCACCGTGTGAGATGAAAATGAACAAGAAGTTTAGAAATGAAGTTTAAAGATGAAGTTTAGAGATAAGGTTTAGCGATGCCGTTGATTCTCACCATCGTCGTGTTCGTGACCGTCGTCTCCGCGGTCTTCTTCTTCGGGGCCGCCGTCATGACGCCCAGTTCCGTGCTGGGCGCCCGCCTGCGAGCCCTGGGGGGCCAGGCCACCCAGGTCCAGGAAGTTCCCACCGTCAAGGTCAAGGACCGTATCGAGCAGGCGCTCGATCCTCTCAGCAAGGCGATTCCCATGTCGCCCTCCGACGTCTCCCGCACCCGCGCCTGGCTCATTCAGGCCGGACTGCGCGAGTCGCGCCACGTGAGCTACTATTTCGGGGCGCGCCTGTTGCTGGGTTTCTTGGGTCTGGTCGGCGTGGTCGTGTTCTCCGGATTCGACAGCGTGCCCCTGCTGGTCTGCATTCCGGCTCTGGGCTTCTTCATCCCGCGCTTTATTCTGAAGCGCATGATCAAAGATCGCCAGCAGCGCATCCGCATCGCGCTGCCCGACGCGCTCGATTTAACCGTAATCTGCGTGGAGGCCGGCCTCGCTCTCGATCAGGCTTTGATGCGCGTAGGCAAAGACCTGCATCACGCCCATCCCGATCTCAGCGATGAATTTCACTTGGTGAATCTAGAGATGCGCGCCGGCAAACCCCGCGCCGAGGCCTTGCGCAATCTGGTGGACCGCACCGGCGTCGATGACATTCGCGCCCTCGTCGCCACCCTGATCCAGACCGACCGCTTCGGCACCAGCGTAGCCCAAGCCCTGCGCGTGCACTCCGACTCCCTGCGCACGCAGCGCCGCCAACGCGCCGAAGAGCAGGCCGCTAAGACCACCATTAAGATGGTCCCTCCCCTGGTAATTTTTATTCTGGTCCCGTTCCTCTTCGTCACCATCGGTCCCGCCCTGATCCAGGCCTATCGCTCGCTGACCGGCAAGTAGGCCGGCGAAGGTGCGGCAGATGGCGGTCTGGCATGAGTGCGATTTGTATCAGGTGTATGCCTTCACCTTCCGGCATACCGCAAATTCCGTGTTTCTGAATTGCGCCTTCAGGCGCCGAAGGGAGCGACTCGGATCAATCTCGATGGCGATCTCCACTCCGCAAGGCCAGGCCTACAACCAAACCCGCCAACTCTACCTCGCGACCGATCTCTCGATCGCTCAAAGCCACTGGACACGCCTGCGCGGCTTGCTCGGGGCCAAGCCAGGTGACTTTGGTAACGGCAGGGGTCTTTGGATTCGCCCCTGCAGAGGCGTTCACACTCTTGCCATGCGCTTCCCAATTGACGTAGTCTATTTAGACCGCGCCGGGCGGGTGGTGCATCTCGAGCACAACCTCCAACCTTGGCGCTTCTCCCCTGTCCGTTTGCAGGCATCGTCAGTCCTGGAGTTACCCAGTCACACGCTGGCCAGAACCGAAACTGCATTGGGCGATGAAATAGAAATCAAGATCAACGAAAAGGGCTAGCATATTGTTTGCCCATCAACGTTCCTAAACGGGAAGCTAACCCGAGAACCCGAAGCGGGAATTTCGGACCTGATTTTTTCTGAATCTGATTTTTCAGAATCTGGTTTTCGCAACCTGACGAATCGCAACCTGGATAAAGAATTCCTGCTGTGGCCGGAACCCTTCAACTCGTAGAGCAAGCTGTCGAGCTTCATCGTGCGCCCAAACTTCTAGTCGAGTGGTCGCCGCGCTGGCAGGAGTTTGTCACTTCCATCGGACCGGCGTTTGCGCGCTCCGGTCCGCGCTTGGCCGGCGAAGCTCCGCACGGAGTTTTTCCCTACCGCGGCCTGCTCTCGGCTTTGCTGTTGGAAGCGTTTCTGGTGTTCGTGCTGGCCATTCTGCCGCGCGAAATCGCCCGCATGCGTCCCTACGCCGCTCCCCGGCTGACCGCCAACGAGGTCATCTACTATTCCGGCGACGAGTTGCCGCGCACCGAAGATGTAGGCGGAGCCAAATCCGGATCGAGCGGACGCGCCGGCGGACGCGAAGCCCATCACCGCTCCCAGACCATTCGCGTGTCTCGCGGCGCATCGCTCGCGCAAACCGTGGTCGACGCTCCCGACCTCAAGCTGCCGGCGTCGAGTTCGGCGGTCGCCAATCTTCTGGCTTTCAAGTCGAAAGACATATCCCAGCCCGGCCCGCCCCCGGCCGAGGGCTTACGCTCCGCTCTGGTGGCTCCGCGGCTTTCGGAGAACGTCATCGCCCCCGCTCCGCAAAACGCTTTGCAGGATCAAGCGCGCCGCGCGCCGGCACTCAACGCGGCGGTGGTTCCTCCGACTCCGACGGTGCCATCCGGACCCGCGCTTACTGCCCCGGCGCTGAACGCCAGCGTCATCGCCCCCGCTCCCAACGTCTCCCGCGACCGCAGTCGCAAGGCGCCTTCTCTGAACGCGAGTGTGATCGCCCCGCCCAGCCGCGTATCGGGCGAGCGCTCGCGCTCCGCGCCTGCGCTGGCGGGCAGCGTGATTCCGCCCGCGCCCACTTCTGTAAGCCACGAGGTTTCTCCCTCCCGGGTGCAGATGAACAGCGCGGTCGTGCCTCCGCCCGTATCGGCCCCGGAGCGCGAAAGTTCGCGCCAGGCCAAACTAAACCTGCCGACGCCCTCGGTGATCGCACCGCCGCCTTCCGCTGATTCCGCCCGCGATCTGCGCCGCCTGGAAAGCGGTAGCGCAGCCAACCCCTCGCAAAATGTCGTGCCTCCGCCACCGGCGGCGAACACGGGTTTACTCAGCAGCGTCATCGGCAAGCTCTTTGGAACGCAGGACGTCGTACCTCCGCCGCCGAACGTCAGCGCCGGCGCCGCTTCCGGAGGTGGCCGCAGTGTCAACGAAGGCGGCGCGCTTGCCACCACCATAGTTCCACCGCCGCCGTCCGTGGGCGGCTCCGGCTCTTCGGCAGGGGGATCGGCTTCCGGCCGAGGGCGCAATTCTACGGGCAATTCTTTGAACGCGAACGTCGTTCCGCCTCCGCCATCGGTCTCCGGTTCGGGCAGCGGAGCGGGCGGCAGCGGCGCGGGAACTTCGCCCGGCAATACTCTCGCCGGCAACGTAATTCCGCCGCCCCCCAGCCTCGGCGGCGGCTCGGCCCCGTTCGGCAGCGGCAGCGGCAGAAAAGGTTCCGGCCTGGGCGGACCGGGCGACGCTGGCTCAGTTCTAGCTCCACCGAAAGGCGGAGGCGGAAACGGCGACCGCGCGGGCGTGGTCTTGTCCTCGCAGCCCGGCGACAAAGTAGGAGTGCCCGGCAACGGCGGCAAAGGCGCGCTGGCCATGTCTCCCGGCGGCGGCGACAAACCTGGCCTCGGAGGCTCCGGCGACGGTTCCAGCATCGGGCGCGGCAACGGCAGCGGCAGCGGCATGGCGGGCGAAGGCCCGGGCGCGGGCAGATCTGGAAGCGGCAACGGCTCCGACCCGAATGCGCGCGGAGGAATCTCTCCCATGCCCGGCCCCGGAGGCGCGGGCAGCGCGCCCAATGGCAATCCCGCAGTACCGGGAGTCGATGTTCGCGGCGGCACCACGGTCGTCACTTTGCCCAGCTTCGGCTCCGATGGCGGCGGCAGCGGCGATCCCAATCTTCCCGGACGCTCCTCCGTGAAAGGCGAAAAAGGCCCGGCCATCACCATCGTCGCCACCTCACGCTCCGGCGGAGCCTTCGATTTCTACGGCAAGCTCTCCGGCGACAATTACACGGTGTACGTAGATACGAACTTGGGCACGGCCGTCATGCAGTTCGCCGAAGTCAATCCCTCATCCGGCCGGGCGGGCGCGCTAGTCGGCCCGCAAGGCATGCGCACCAACCTGCCGCCGAATCTGCCGCGTGCCCGCGTGGTCGTGAAGTGCAGACTCGACGCCTCCGGCAATCTGCGGGATCTGCAGATGCTCGAGCCCGGCCCGCCCGCCATGGCAGCCAAGATCATGCAAGCCCTGCCCAACTGGAAGTTCCGTCCCGCCATGCGCGGCGATCAACCCGTCGAGGTAAATGCCATCCTCGGCTTCAACATCAACACCAACGACCGCAACTAGAGGCCTGAGCCGCGAGAGATCGTGCCGGAGGCACCGCCGACGATAGCCCACCGCTTCCGCAGTGGGAAGCCTCGCGAGCGTCATTAATTAACCGGTCCGGGAGGATGGCTGAAAGCTCATCCCAACAGTCCGCAAAGAGCGCCTACCATGGGGCGGAACTCCACGCGGGAGGAACCTATTCCGTCCTTACCTCGACGAACTCTATGCGCAGCAAGAATGGGCTGGCGCCGAATATTGGAACATTGGCAGGTGTTGCAGGCGGAATCCGGCGGCGCTGGCGGAGCGGGCGATTCGCGAGCGAGTGCATCACATTCATCCAGTGCAGTCGACGTTTTTGTGGGTCGTTGGCCCGAAGACGACGCTGTTCTTGATGACCAAGGCCGTCTGCGGTAAGAGCCTACTCCGAGACGCTGTGCTCCTCGTTCTGCGAGCGCAGCACGCGGTCGACGGAATACGGGGCGCGATGGCGGGGTTCGTGGTAGTGGCGGACTTGCATCTCGCCCAGCAGGCCGATGGCCAGCAGGTTCAAGCCGCCGAGCAGCAGACCCAGAGCCAGCATCATGAGCGGGCCGTGCGAGGCCATGACGTGGACGTTGCGCAGAAATTTTTCCACGCCGAGCCAAGCCACGATGGCGCTGCCGCTTAGCATGCTGAGCAGGCCGAAGGTTCCGAAGAAGTGCAGCGGCCGCGAAAGATAACGCAGCAAAAAGCGAATCGTGATCAGATCGAAGAACACGCGGAAGGTGCGCGAGATGCCATAGTGCGACGCACCGCGCTCGCGGTTCACGTTGCGAATGGGCACTTCGCAGATCGATGCGCCATACCATGAAGCCAGCGCCGGAATGAACCGGTGCAGCTCGCCGTAGAGCGGCACCTGCTCCAGAATCTCGCGGCGATAGGCTTTGAAAGTTGTACCAAAATCGTGAATATCGACGCCGCTCAGCTTGGCCATGAGCCAATTGGCGATGCGCGAAGGCATGCGGCGCATCCAGAAATTGTCGATGCGCACTTTGCGCCAGCCGCTGACGATGTCGTAACCCGCGGCAATTTTTTCCAGAAACACGGGAATGTCAGCGGGATCGTGTTGCAGATCGCCATCCATGGCGATGATGTATTCGCCGCGGGCATGATCGAAGCCGGCTGCGAGGCCAGCCGTTTGCCCAAAGTTGCGCCGAAGCTTCACTACGGTCACGCGGCTGTCGACAGCCGCGATTTCGCGCAGCATGGCGAAGGTGTGATCGCTCGAGCCATCGTCCACCAACACGATTTCGAAGCTCTCGCCCGCAGCCTCCATCACTGCCTTCAAGCGGTCGTAGAGATCGGTGACGTTCTCCTGCTCGTTGTGCAGCGGGACGACGATGGAGTATTTAGGCACAGGCCTTTCATTATAGCGCAAGCGGGTGTTGGGCTTCGGGCTTCCTGTCGCACGGCCGCGCGAAGCTCTCCGGGTCCGCCGCCCGACTTCCGCCTTACCCCTGTTCCTTCAGCTTCAATTTCGACTTGTTCTCTTCCATGAACGTCTTGATATCTTCGGCCGCGCCCAGCAGGCGGTTCCATTGCTCATAATAAAGCGTGACCGGAAAGCGGCCTAGGCCGTACACGCTCACGCCGCCTTTTTCTCCCACTTTGAAGATCAGGTCGCCGCTGCGCTTTTTGATATCGACTTCTTTTTCGAGTTGCGACAAACGAGCTTTGAGTTCTTCGTACGTTGGCTCCGACATAGATTCCCCTCGCAGATAAAGTTAAGTCCCGGACCGGGCAATCGAGCTTGCGAAAAAGTCACCCTGAAACACGCAGGGGGCGGCCAAACAGACTGCGGAAAACCTCGAGTTTGATAGGTTTCGGGAAGGGCACGAGTTCCATTCGTGCTGCTCAGCCGACACCGGAATTACCGGCGCTTCAGCGCCCGAGGTAAGCTTTCGCCTGCGGTGCTACTGTTTCCCCAGCCGCTCAGCGCAAGGCTTGAAACCGCCCCCCTTTTAAGACGTGATGCTAGAAACACTTTGTCCGCATCCTGAATCGCATGGCACGTGACCTTGCACGCATTCCTTATAGCCAGTCCTATAGTAACTTGTCCAGTATTTGGCATTTGCCAAAGAACCGTTATAAGCTTAAAGAGTCTAACCCAATTTAGGAGCTCATGAGGTTTACGACGCGATGGCTGGCGTGGCTGTGCCTGTCCCTGATGTTGTGGACGGCGGCAGCTGAATCTGCGCATCACCATCCCAGTCAAACCGAGTCGGCCTCCTGCTCCATCTGCGCGCTGGCCCATAGTGCCAGCCCGGTCATCGCGGCCAGTCATGCCCGGCCCTTTTTTACCAGGGTCGGGACGCTGCAAGAAAAAGAAGTCATCGCGAAAGCCCGAATCAGCGTTCTCGACCTCGGCATTCGCGGCCCTCCGGCTCTCTAGGGAATCCCAGATTGCAGTCCTCGGCTTGGCACTGCCCGCGTTTAGGCCGGCCGATTCCCGGTTCGTTTCAGGAGGGCTTCATGCATACCATCGATCCGCGCTTTGCCGTGTTAGCGGCCGCGCTTTGCTTCGCTGTTGTGGCGGCACAAGCGCAGTCCGTCGGCAACTCTACAACTCTGACCGGGACGGTCGTTGACGCGACCGGCGCCGTGGTGGTAGGGGCCACCGTTAAAATTCATAATCCCGTGAGCAGCTTTGAGCGCAGCGCCCAGACCGACGCTACCGGCCAGTTCAGCCTTGCCAATATTCCCTTCAATCCTTACCACCTCACGGTCACGGCGAAGGGTTTCTCGCCCTATGCCCAGGATGTCGAGTTGCGTTCGGTCGTACCCGCGGGCATCAGCGTCACGCTGCAAGCCTTGGTCGAGGCCACTAGCGTCACGGTGCGCGAGGAGGCGGGAGATCTGGTAGAAACCGATTCCACCGCCCATGTTGACGTGGACAAGAGCCAGATCGACCGGCTGCCCATGCCGGCAGAATCCTCCGGGGTGAGCGCGGCGATCACGGGGCTCACGCCGGGAGTCTCCGCCGACTCCAACAACAGCATGCACGGTCTCGGCGATCACGCGGAAAACACCATTTCAGTGGACGACCAGGCCAACTCCGACCAGACGAGCAAAACTTTTTCCAACCAGATTCCCGCCAGCTCAATTCAGTCGATGGAGGTAATCGCAGGAGCACCCCCGGCCGAATTTGGCGGGAAGACCAGCCTTGTCGTGAAGGTTAGCACGCGTTCGGGTCAGGGCATCACCACGCCCACCGGCTCGCTCACCGCTTCCTACGGCTCGTTTGGCACTACCAACACGGCGTTTGACCTCGCCTATGGCGGGCAGAATTGGGGGAATTTCCTGGCCCTCAGCGGCACAGACGGCGGGCGCTTTCTCGACGCTCCGGAATTCGCCGTCCTCCACGACAAGGGCAACTTGGAAAACGTGTTCGACCGAATCGACTATCAAATTGCCACCGGCAATACCATTCACCTGGACCTGGCGTGGAGCCGATCCTGGTTTCAGACGCCGCAGACGTATGACAATCTCAACGTCGGTGTCCTCGATCCCTTCGGGAATCCGGTTCCCGCCATGGACCAGCGTTCCCAGATCAAAACCTACAACGTCGCTCCATCGTGGTCGCTACTGCTCAATCCCAAGGCGGTCCTTACGATCGGCGGCGTGGTGCGCCACGATGACTACCATTACTATCCCAGCGGCGATCCCTTCTCCGATCTTGGCCCTCTGAACCTGCAGCGGGAAACCATCGGCCAACACCGGCTGCTCACCAACACAGGCATGCACTCGGATTTGGCGTACGTTCGCGGCGTCAACAACATGAAATTTGGCGTCAGCTATCAGCAAACCTTCCTTACGGAGAACGATGCTCTGGGAGTCGTCGATTCGCTTCTGAACGCGCCTTGCGTCAACGCCAACGGCGTACCTGTAGCAGCTCGCGGTGTGACTGACCCCGATCTTTGCCCGCAGGGGCTTTACCCGAATGATCCCGTCCCTGGCTCGCCGGCGCTAGGCATCTCACCCTATCCCTTTTTCAATCCCGTGCTTCTCCCCTTCGACCTGACTCGCGGCGGCGGACAATACAACTTCGATGGCCATACCGACGTGAAGGAACTCGCGGTCTTCGCGCAAGACACCATCAGCGCCGGGAACTGGTCCTTCAGCCTCGGGCTTCGCGGTGACGTCTACAACGGACTCAGTTCGGCGTGGCAGGTGGAACCGCGCCTTGGAATGGCTTATAACATCAAGCGGAGCAGCACGGTGCTGCGCGCCTCCTACGCGCGGACGCTGGAGACTCCCTTCAATGAGAATCTGGTGCTCTCCAACAATGGTTGTGAGTCCGCCGTGATTGCGGCCCTGGTGCCTTGCATCCCGGCGAACCTCAATCCCGGCTTCCGCAATGAATTTCACGCCGGATTGCAGCAGGCCTTCGGGCGCTACCTGGTCTTCGACGGCGAATACATCTGGAAATACACCCACAACGGCTACGACTTCAGCGTGCTGGGAAACACCCCGATTACTTTCCCGATCGAGTGGCACAACTCAAAGATTCCCGGCTACGCAGCCAGCGTGCACATGCCCAACTTTCACGGACTGACGGCGGGCATCGTATTCTCCAGCGTCGCCGCGCGCTTCTTCCCGCCTCAGGCGGGCGGCCTGGGAGTCACCGTGGGGCAGAATGGCCTTCCCTTCCGCATTGATCACGACGAAAAGTTCAACCAGTCGACCCATCTGCAATACCAACCGTGGACAACCGGCCCCTGGTTCGCTTTCAGCTGGCGTTATGACAGCGGACAAGTCGCCGGCGCTACGCCCTGTTATGGTGTGGACCCAGGCAACGATTGCCCAGCTTCTACGATTCTCAACGGCCAACCCGCGGTTAAAATGTTCGGCAACGGTGCTCCATTAACAGCTGATGAAGAGTTCGAAGCTGGATTCTACTGCGGCAATGTCCGCGCCACGCCGACCATCGCGCTTCCCTCGGCGTGCCCGACCACACAGTTCGGATCCAGTCTTATCAAAGTTCCTGCACCCAACACCGAAAACGACGATCACAATCCGCCGCGCATCGCCTCGCGCCATCTGTTCGACCTCTCGATCGGACACGACAACGTTCTCCACGGCGACAAATACAAAGTGAGTCTGCAATTGACCGCCATTAATCTGGCGAATAATTACGCACTCTACAACTTCCTTTCGACCTTCAGCGGCACGCACTACGTAACGCCGCGCTCGCTGACGGCGGAGATTGGCTTTCATTTTTGATTTACTTGCCATGAAGCCACCTGGGTTCGAGGCCTGTGGCATTTGTAAACCAATGTAAAGGCCAGGGTCGTTTCACGGCCAACCGCATCTGACTGTTAGAATCTGAACATCGGTCTGGAACGGCTGTGGGATTCATTTTGGGGAGAAATGCTTGTCCATAAAGCTCGTGGTGCGGCCGTTCGCGGCTATGTTGTCGGTGGGTTACCTGTTTTTTACCTTGGCGATTAGCTCCGCCGCCCAAACTCAACCTTCGAATTCCGATGCTTCGACCGGGCAAACCTCCGGCACTCCGGGGGAGATCGTGCCTGCTCCGACACAGAAGAACAAAGACGCGCAAGCTTCCAGCAATCAAGGGACGGTGGAAGGAACCTCGAAGGATCGGCTCTTCTTCGCGCTGCCCAACTTCTTAACCCTGGAGAACGCGGGCCAGGTCCCTCCCCTTACCACGGGGCAGAAGTTCAAAGTCGTGTTCCGCGGATCCTTCGACTACATCCAAGTCCCCTGGTATGGCTTTCTTTCCGGCATCAGCCAGGCAGAAAATAGCGAGCCCGGTTACGGCCAGGGCGCGGAGGGTTACGCCAAGCGCTTTGGCGCAGCCTTTGCCGACGGCACCATCGAAAACTTTATGGTGGGCGCCGTATTCCCCTCGATCCTGCGCCAGGATCCGCGCTACTTTCAGTTGGGCAAAGGCAGCTTCCGCCACCGGACTTATTACGCCATCAGCCGCAGCTTCGTGACTCGAACCGATTCGGGGCGCGAGCAATTCAACTACTCCGAGATCCTGGGCGGAATGTTGTCGGCCGCTATCTCCACCAACACCTACCATCCTCGCGCTTTCATTACCACGCGCTTCGATCCCGCGACCAACATGCTGACCTACGTTCATAACGACTCCGATCGAACGCTACCCAACACCACCAAAGTGTGGGGAACGCAGCTCGGCTACGATACTTTGACCTTGGTCGTAAAGGAATTCTGGCCCGATATCCATCGCCGCATATCGAAAAAGCGCAGCCAGGGTGAGAGTTCGCCGTCGGCCAATCCTCATCCTTGAATGCATTTTGACTCGACGACTGCCGAAGCGGCGGATGTGGAACAGCCGCCTCGGCTGGCCGCAGTACTGAGCCCTCCTTTAAAGGATTCTTTCGTGGGTGTAGCCGTTGCCGGCCAGGGCGGCGATCAGCTCTGCGATGTGGTCGGGGCCCCGAGTCTCCATGGTGATGTCGATCGCGGTGTCGCCTAGATTCACGTTGTGATAGGCGCGATCGTAGGAAGTCTCCACGATGTTGGCGCGGTGCTCGGCCAGAATGCCGGTGACGCTGTGCAAAGCTCCGGGATAATCGGGAAGGTGCACGCGCAGGCGCACCAGGCGGCCATCTTTCACCAGGCCGCGCTCGATGATGCGGGCCAGCAGCGTGACGTCGATATTTCCGCCGCTGATCACGACGACAACTTTCTTGCCGGATTTGGCTTGAAGAGCGGGAATGCGGCGATTGATCAATCCCGCCAAGGCAGCCGCACCGGCTCCTTCGGCCAGCATTTTCTCGCGCTCCAGCAGCAGCAGAACGGCATTGGCGATTTCCTCTTCTTCCACCGTAACCACGTCGTCGACATACTTCTGAATTAGCGGAAAAGGTCTCTCGCCCGCCCGCCGCACCGCGATTCCATCGGCAATGGTCACAGCTGCAGGCAAGGTGACGGGCTTGCCTTCAGCGATCGCGGCTTTAATAGACGGCAGCCGCTTTGGCTCCACGCCAAAAACCTGAATTGCGGGATTGGTTTCTTTGAGCGCGCAGGCGACGCCGCTGATGAGCCCACCGCCACCCACCGGCACAATCACGGCCTCAAGATCGGGATGCTGCTCAAGTAACTCCAAGCCCAGAGTTCCCTGCCCTGAGATCACGACGTCGTCGTCAAAAGCGTGGACAAATGTCAGGTGATCTTGCGTGCTGAGGTGCATGGCTTCGCCACAGGCCTCGTCGTAGTTGGCGCCGTAGAGAACCACTTCCCCGCCATAGCCGCGCGTCGCGGAAACCTTGATCAGCGGCGTGGCCAGCGGCATCACGATTCTCGCGCGAACCCCCAAGTTCGCAGCGTGGTAGGCGACCGCCTGGGCATGGTTGCCGGCCGAGGCCGCGATTACGCCCTGCGAGCGTTCTTCCGGGGTGAGGCTGAGCAGCTTGTTGAGCGCACCGCGTTCTTTATAGGCGCCAGTTCTCTGCCGGTTCTCAAGTTTCAGATAAATCGAATGCCCGGTCAGTTCGGAAAAGGTTTCCGAACGAGTGCAAGGCGAAACGTAGATCGAATTTCGAACCCGGGCCAGCGCGGATTGGATGTGGGAGAGTGTGACCATTTCGAAGCCGATGCGGCACGAAGATTCATCATCATACCGGAAGCCAATCGCGCGAACCTTAACCAGCCTGGAACCTGCGGCGCCGGCTTGCGATGCCCTGGGAATCCCGGTCGAGTCGGCCCCGGGAGTTGCACCCAGAGCCGCTCCCAGGACCGGACGTGAGCCTCTCGACTCCTCCGGCTCGTACCATCAAATCGAAGGCTACCGCCTTCGGTCCAAATATGAGGGTCATCCTGTTGCCAGTGGGCCCGATGCGGACGTTGGGGACCCATCCCCTTCGCTCCACGATCATTACAATCGCTTCATCACTACTGCGGGGCAGTCCGCCCCTGATCGATGTATCGGTACTTTCGGCCTAATGGGTTCTCCACTTGCGCCTTTTCCCTTTACACCACCGACCAGGTTCTCAAGTTCCATAGGAAAGCCCGAATGAGAGTCACGCCTCCTCTACACCGGACACCGCATGGTCAGTTAGGTAAGTTTCCACCACGCCGATCCCGGAATCCACTACAAAACTCCGGTTTTGATGTCATCTGGCTGAGTTTCGATGTGGAACCAGAGGTTCACTTGCGCTCGTCTCTCTCATTCACACCTGACGCAGTCAAGCCGCGCCTTTTAACCATACCGTTCACCACCGCAGTCTTTCGACCTGAGCAGCTGATGGCGGTTGAAGCCTCCTCTTACAAAGCGGCTTCAGCCGCAGGGTTCGTGGGCAAGCTTCAGGGGCTAAAGCCGCTCATGCCCTAGCGGCTTTTGGCATCGCTGAAGCGATGTCCGGATACGAATCGTTTTTCAAGCTGAGCCACTGCCAGACTCGGACGAAACATCTTCGCCCTCAATACAGCGGCGCTGCTCCCGGCGGCCGCGTCTTCCACCTCCGGTGCACCCACAGCCATTGCTCCGGATACCGCCGCACATACCCTTCGATGATGGAAGTAAATTTCTGCGTGTTGGTCGTGATGTCCGCCTCCAAATCGCCAGTGCGAATCAACTCTACCGGCGGATCAAAGCGCAGCCGATACTTTTCCAACCCCGAATCCCAAATCGTAAAGGTCGGAACCACCGCCGCATCGGTGCGCAAAGCAATCCGCGCCAACCCGCTGGCGGTGCACGCTGGGATGCCGAAAAAATTCACGAATATCCCCTGCGGCGGAGTCATATTCGTATCCATCAGCACCCCCACCACCTCGCCCGCCTTCATCGCCGAGAGCAGCCCGCGCACGAAATCGTCTTTGTCGACGACTTTGTTGCCGTGCATGGTGCGATACTCGCGCGTCATCCGGTCGAGATACTCATTGTCCAGCGGACGCATCACCACGTGCATCCAGTGCCCGTGCATCGAATGCGAGAACGCGGAAAGCTCCCAGCCGCCAAAATGCGCGGTCAGAAATAAAACTCCCTTGCCGCGGGCGTAGGCGCGCTGGTAATTCTCCAGCCCGTCGTAAACGATGACCTGCTCCACGTTCTCCAGTGTGTAGACGGGAAAATGGCAGACCTCGGCGAGCTGCCGCCCCAGCGAAGCGAATTCGCCCCGCAGAATCCGCGCCCGCTCCACCTCACTTTTTTCGGGAAATGCCAGGGCAAGATTGCGCATGCCAACCTGCCGCAGGCGCACATGCAGAAGATAAACCACCCCGGCCAGGCCAATGCCAAAGCCGCGCGCCAGCGCCCGGGGCAAAATGCCAAGAATTTTAATAAACGGCCAGGCTGCCGCGTACTCAAGTCGCTGCCGCATTCGGGAGAAGTTGTGAGCCCTACCCTGTGAACCTCTGTGTCCTCGGTGTTAAAGATTTTCCTACAGCGGGGGAGGGTAATCTACTTAGCCGCCTCCTCAGCCCACTTGGCCAAAGAAGTTAGAAATGCGTTCGCTCCCACCGGAGGCTCGATCTTGCCAGTAAGCGAAGTCCGGAAGGGCACCATGCGCCCGTAAAATTCGCGAGTGCTGTCTTTATCCTGCTTGATCACCGCCCCATTCAAACTCACCCCGGCAAACAACCCGCGAGCCCGCGAATAAGTCAGCACCTCGGCCCGCATCTTCCAGTCGGTATTGCCTTCGGCGTGCCGCCCTACCGGACCGGCCGCGACCGAAGCGTCCGCGCCCAAAGCGAATTCGCTCGACAGCAAGTGCTTCATGCCGTCTTTATTCATGATCAACATGACTAAATCCACGGCCTGCCCGCCGATCTGCAAACCAACGCTTCCGCCCGTCACCACAAAAAATGAGGGAGCGCTCCAGCCCTTCGGGGTGCGGCAACTGGCCAGTCCGCGGCCATATTTGCCGCCGACAATGAACCCGCCCTTGAGCAGAGAA